>Ga0209367_1009699_pt1 | contig 13003 bp, 14 predicted proteins | sample WorMetLIZISLAND2_FD_187412 | JGI IMG/M metagenome (GOLD analysis project Ga0209367, IMG submission 187412) | Marine gutless worms symbiont microbial communities from Max Planck institute for Marine Microbiology, Germany - Olavius geniculatus... ... | reverse complement strand
GTGGTTTGGCATTATATTTATCTCCGCCAAGTGAAGTAATTTAAACACTACTACCACTATACGTTTATTAATTTTTGGCCAAATTCCACAAATGGCAACAAGGGTCGGTCATGGTAGAATCAGATTGGCCTCATTTGAGAGCCCATCCCCCAAACCCCTGTTAGACGTCAAGATCTTGGCGATATCTTTTATATAAGCCGAGTTATAGCCCATTTTGTCTTAAATTTCGTTGCCATGGCAACAGAGGTCCACCAAGGAAAGGAAAGGGAGAAGTAGAGGGCCGTTTCGCGAGAGGGGAAAGAAAAGGAAAAGTAATAACAGTAGATGCCAGCATTGCTGTTGAATTACGTCATTGTTATTATGACGTCACTCACGCGGTGCTCAGACTCACACACAGACACAAAAAGCAATTACTTAAACTCCACCAGTGTTCATTACGTTCACTTTGGCGGAGATAAATATAATGCCAAACCACTGACTGAACATTCCAAGCATGATCAAATTAACACCTGATATTAACATAGAAATATTGATATTATAAAATAAACAAATCTTGAAAGATTTGTTGCACTGTGTACAGGCTGAAGTCATGTCTAAATGCTGGTGTGTAAAATATTGCATTCAAACGCCTAACATTTATATTTGAACGACGTCACATAACTCTGCAAGAAATCCACAGTAATACTAAAGCCATGATTGCGAACATTATAAACTTACTACACAATTTACTATGTTTCTATTGTTAGCCAGGAAGCTTTTGTCATAAGATCAAGAAACAAATATACAAAAATGTGCTTATCGTGTCAGCTGAGTTTAATGCTACATCACAAAAAACTGTTAACACAGTTCTGTCATATTTTAACCACCAAAAACGATCGTAAATGAACCTGACTTGATAAACCAGTTTCACGCAAAACAAAACAATATAATCTAAATGTTACTGAGATTGCCATAAAAACAACGATGATCTTGTAATCACTATTTACAATCGACTATGCAGTCTTTCTGTAGTGAAAACGCAGTAGTCTGAAGTTAAATTTTGGCAAATCTGCATCGTCTCAACAGCAAAAAATCGCTGTGTCATTTTAACGGTAAATGCCACCAATAACCATGTCATCGATAATCATGCATCACTAAACATGAAACGAGTTAGTGCTCAATGTTTTAAGATGACTTTCAGCTATTATCCCGGTGTGAGTATAAACAAAACTTGACCAATTTTGACACCAGCCTCAATTTTCATTGGTCAAGCAAAAAAGTTTGCTAACGAAGACCTCTAGCAAGTTTGCACAAATGTTAACAATACAGCCACAGCGCTGCAAGTGGCTACGTCGAAAACATTCAAGTCAATATGTATAACTCGTACACATAACGTACAACTATGATACAAAAATAGTTCTAGCAGAAATATACACATCTGTCTTCAGTAAACACCGAACAATTGATAATATTTCGTGTCATGAAATTAGCAATGACTCTCAAATAAGTAAAACCTCTGTTGACTTGGACGCTTAAAAATTTAACCACTACTGCAGTCATTAAAATACTTTGAAAATACTTGAAAAATGAAAACAGCATCATTATGAAACAATCATGGGATCATACAGCGTTAGCCATAGTTTATAACCCATAATTAAATTCTCAGTCCGAGTGCCACATCCCAAACTATGCGGATTTCATATCATCAGGAAGGGCATGCATTCTGCATAAAAAGTCGACTTACACGGTGGGCCAATAAAAAAACGTGGCACTTAACTTTTGTCCACATCTTTGCCAATTATATATTGACCGATTTTCAAAATTCTTTCGTTCGCACACTCTGTGGACAATTTGCAATAATATGGCTATTATATATCCCAACACACCGTAAATGCGTCTCTACACCACCTTGTGAAATATAAATGAAATATGCATATATAACTATAACAAACAAATATTTTGGAAAAATTGAAATAAAACACTTCAGACCAACATTGCGGTGAATGATCTGTATGACACGAGACTGTGTAAGTCTAACACAGTCTAGTCTCATTCACCACAATGTTGGTGTAAAATGTTTTTCTTCACTTACCTGATGGTTTGTTAATATAGTTATTTTTTTGCACATTTATATTTCACAAAGTAGTGTAAAGATGCATCTACAGTGTGGAAAATGTATAATAATCAGATTAATGCAAATTGTCTGCAGAGTGTGCCAGAGAAAGAATTCAGAAAATCGGTCAATAACTGGCAAAGATATGGACAAGAACAAAGTGCCACGTTTTTTATTGGCCCTCGGTGTATGTGCCGAATTACAATTACCTGCCACCATTTGCTGATCTAATAACAGATGCTCAGCACACCGAATATAATGCAACAAAACGTGACTAGTTACACTGCTGAACACAGCAATTATAGCATAATATCAAAAAGCTTGATGAAGCCCAAATTCCATTATGCCGACTTTGTCACAAAGTTGGCATAATGGACACAAATCACGAAAGTCTGCAACACAAATCACGACACCAACTTTCATGAATTTGTGTCCGTGACAAAGTCCGTGCACTGTCACGGACTAAATTCCATTACAGCAACACAAACGGGTTTGTCACAAACTTGTCACGGACTTTGTCACAAACATCTCAACATGTCGAGATGGTTTGTGTCAGCGACTTTCATGATTTGTGTTTTCGAGTTTCACCAAAACTTCACGATTTCAATTTCATGATTTGTCACCATTTGTGTCGGCGATCTTCATGATATGTGTCCGCGACTTTCCCCACGGAGAAGTTTCAGTGAAAGTCAACGTAATAGAATTTGGGCATAAGTGCACTCAGGTAAGATCTACGTTAATGCACGAGCTGTCATTAGCTGATTTCTTTAATCACTGTGAATAAAACAAATGACACTCAAAATGAAACGCTATTCACTGATAAATGATGCATAAATACGATGCTGTACACACAGATCCACATCGCTGGATCTTCGACACAATAAATTAGTAATTATCAACAAAGACGCAAACAAGTCCAGAACAAATAAGTAGCACGTTACGAAATGTGCGAATATTTAACACAAAGCACCATGATATAACCCACTGAGATGGACAATGTTCATACATACAATAACCAGTAATTATGGCTGAGGAAACTAACGTTTAATTAATCGATCAGTTGGTAAACAAGAAATTTGAGCTAATGCTCGCGAGATGCGTGAAAGCCTATAGCAGTTCCGGTTCAGTAGTTTAGCTGAAAATTGGGGTGTTCACGCTAAGTTAATATACAAAACCAAATTCTCTATCTGGATTGCATAACGATAGTTCCGCGGCGCCACCTTGTGAATGATATAGACTTGTGTCGCAGCCCAAAATCGCCACAAAAATCCATAAACCCCCTATTTTGGCGTTCAAGGTCATTCAAGGTCATTGAATTCGGCGCTAATCGTAGATAACATTCAACAACAGTGCAACTGTCAGTATGGAATATTTCTGATCATAGAAGAACAAAAACGATAGCAACAATGAGATGATTAGTATTCTGAGGATTGTTCAAGCTCTGGCGAATGGACGGGAGGAAGTAACACGGCAACGTTGCAATATCAGAAAAAGAGAGAAATGTAACAAAAGCACAGATGCCTGGCTATCTTTCTGCATTACATTTCAGCCCGACAATTTTGGTCTAACTGCCCAATTTTTCCCGAACTACTCCAAGTCATGCGTCTCTGCAAGTCAACTTCTTGGAAATACCGTGGCAGCAATTTTTTACAGGCTTTTCCATCAGCCAGCCAACAGTATCAAAGTATGAAAGCACGATGCAACGTTATACATAAAAGATTGAGAGCATATGTTGGGTTGGTGGCTTGGCATAGCGGTAACGTGTTACATCCGATCAATGAAGTTACTCTACGCTGGGCAGGGTTAGTACTTGGATGGGTGACTGCTTGCAGGCAGGTAAACCATCTCGGTATGTATCCAACCGCCTAGGTCAACTCAGCCTTCCATCCCTCAGGAGTAGGTAAATCGAGTACCAGCCTATCTTGCTGGGGTTAAGGTGGGGCACGTTCACCTGTGTCGGGTGGCACGTAACACTGTGTGATCCCATATGGCGGGTGACGCTCCGTAGCTCTGAGATAGGTTTGCTATGAAGAGCTATAGCATTTAACCATGTCAATGAAAAAACATTTTACAAGTGAGTTGAAGCCTGCGAACCGGAAGCAACAGCTAGTGCTATGGGTCAGCCAAGCAGATAAAACAAACGCATTAACTCCATGCACTGCAATGGATAACAGCAGTGACACGTTAACAGCAAGCACTACGTTTTCTCTGACACTTGTTTGTCCTGTTCAGCAACGGCGATCGGCTGCAGTTCCGAACTGGTAACAGTGCCGTGCATCATGGAATCAGATATCGTCATGATGTTGATGGTTGTGTGCACGTGCCGAGACCGATAGAGGCAGATAGCAAGTATAAAGAAGCCGAACGAAAGAGTCTTGCAAGTGAAGACGAGAACTAGTAGATAAGTGCCCATGGCCCAGTTGTCGTAGACGAGACAGGCACCCTTCTCATGCGTGCACGTTGACTCGTGCCACGACACGCAGGCGTAATCGATCAGAAACCCAAACAACACTGGAGCAGGGATCATTCCTAAACAATAATTCACACACTTCCAATCCACACAGTCTACTACAACAATATGTATGGTTGCATTTTGCGACATCGATTAAATGAAAATGATGACGACGACGCAAAAACATTTCATTACTCAAAGAGCACAAATATCTGGTGGCAAGACTTTTCGTTTCTGCGTCCGATTTATCTGGATCTCATTCATGAATACATCAACACCAAAACGTAAATGACCCATTTGTTAGACCATGCCCCGTTGATCCAACAAGAAATCTGAGCTAATGCTCACGAGACATGCAAGAGCCTACAGCAGTTCCTGTTCGTAGGTAGTCTTAATCCATCACTATCCATTTCATCGCAATTCATTGTTCAGCAGCTGAAAATCACAAAAGAATCACAAAATCCCATATTTTTGCAGTTCATGGTCATTCAAGGTCATCGACGTTGATATCACCAAAAAGCACGTCACCAGTGCTTGTTATGGTAAGCAGCATGTCTATGCCTATCTGCAACTGTTTTCACGTTAAACAAGCCAATAGCACAAAAATACCCACTTTGTAGGGGGTACCCTCTTTGACACCCCATGCGCAGGCCTACTTGAATGTAGAGAGTTGGCGGCAAAAATTTCAGACGCAGGTTGTCTTGGTCTATCTCCAGCCATTTTGGCACAATTCACTCTTAAATTGTGTGTCGCAGCCCAAAATTGTGAAAAAAATTCACTACAACCCCCAATTTTGGGGGTTCGAGGCCATTCAAAATCGCCGTTGACATTACTAAGAAGCTCGTCACCTGTGCTTGTTATGATAAGCAGCATGTCTGTGCCTATCTGCAACCATTTTCATGCTAGACGAGGCAATAACAGCAAAATAACGTCTTTTTAGAAGGTGCCCCTCTTTTGCCCCCTCGTTCGTGGGGACTCCCTCACCCAGCGGCATGAAATTTTGTCACGAAATACTCGAGACTCTAGGCTATCATAATTATGGCAAAAACCCAAAGACTCTATCTCACCTGTTCTTGGAACGGTACCGGGTTGTGATGAACAAAGGATGGAATGGACAGAATTATGGTAGCGTAAAAATTCATCAAAAGCTGTTCAGCACTTTTTGAGCAATGTTGCAAACGGAAATTAGACAAAAGATAAACCACTGTATTTATAGCAACAACAAAAACCGCACTGCTCACTGCAGTGAAATACAGAGTATTAAACCAATAAAAATTTATTCACTTCATGCAGGTACTCTGGCTTAATGCTAACATGCCAGAAACAGAACAGCAAACACATCTAGTTAACCTACCAAGAGTTCGGAACAAAATCCACTGGATTCCAAGAGCAAAGGATCGATGCTGTTCCGGCACACACCTTCAAATTAACACACAGATGCTGTACACTACTGCACTACTAAAATGATCGGTATTTCATAATAGATTTGATTCCCCCCCCAACTCTTGCAGAATTGCCAGTATAAATTACTAAAGCAAAGCACTTTATAGACAAGATGCTATTCCTTTTGTCTAAACACCAGTACAAAAAAACACCATAAGTAAAGAAAAACACCAATATGAAGATTTTGCATAAACAGGTCCATTGTATAGGAGCTCATCCGCCTTTTTGGCACTTAACACAGCCAGTGCCTTTAACCAACTGAGTCAGTATGCCAGCAGTCTTGCTAACAGGGCGTAGGGCCTACTGTTACAAAAAACTCGCCATTTCTTCCCTAGTGATGGCCACAACCATCGGTAGTACTCATTCTGCCTACCCACAGAATGATGGCCAGGTTAAATTGGCGTGGGTGGCTTGGTATAATACCAGAGATGTAGTACTTGTACTTGGACTTGGACTTGAGGGTCAGGTACTTGTCGACATGTGGCAAGTACCTTATTTTTATTTTCCGATATAAACAATTCAGGCCTATGCCTTGTGATTGAGTGCAATGCCCGAAACAGTCCAGAAAATTAACATGGATTATAAGCAACATTGCAGTGAAATCTTTTACTAGCTGATAATTTAATTACTCAGTGATCTGTGTTCGCCAATCGCTGCTACTTAGTTGTACCCCTCAGCTTTAACTGCACAGTGTGGGGCATTAAAACGCAATTTTTTCATAATTTGAAAAAGAGTGATCCAGTTCAACAACATGTAATCCAATTATCAATAATCTGTTGTTACGTAATAACATTCAATCATTGTCGTCTCGAATAATATAACAATACAAGCAATAATAACAAGTAGCCTCACTTGTGAATACAAAGTACAAGTGAATTCATCTGGCATATTAAAAGACAAACAAGCATCGACAACATTTAAGCCAAGACAAAATTACAGTAACTCTGCTTGCATTGTTATATTATTCGAGACGACAATGATTCAACGTTATTAAGTAACAACAGATTATTGATAATTAGATTACACGTTGTTGAACTATGCACTGATGGCTGATCATAAATAGGTCATCCAGTGACAATTGTCAACATTACGTTGTCATCGTGTATAGAGACATCAATTGTTTAACAGAGTGAGACTTATTATTCATCAACCGTAATGACAATTAATTTCTTAATTAGTTAATCACTTGTTAATTACCTCATTAATCATTGTTATAGTAGATCTCGGCTACCATGGCACTGCTTTGGCAATCAGATTCAAATTAGACTTCAAATTCTAAATTTTGACTTGATTAAAATTTTTTTGACTCACCCTAACAAAATTTTTTAACAGTAAGAGGGGAGGGTGTACTAATGGCTGATTAATGAAAATGTACCACGGTGCGGCGACGGCCGAGAAGTTTGCTATAAATACAGTGGTGGCGTCCGTGCGAGAAAGAGTCAGTGAGAGTACACAGCAGTCCGTAGAGCGGTCGCGACCAGTAGCGAGTCAGGACGCGAGCAGCGATTTGTGGTGCGCTGCCGCTGACTTTTGAGTTTCGTGGTTTAGTTCAATGATCAGACATAAATGGGGTTTAATCTGGATTATCTGAACATGCGAATTAAGAAATAACACTAATATTTTAACTTGATTCTATATCTTCACCGTGTGATCACTATTCTGAGATGAGTTGATAGAGACCGAACAAGTCCTGACTCATCTCAAAGATAGCTTAAGCCTACATGTAGATCTCCAGCTTTGTTCCTAAAGAAAGTTCGAGGAGTATAGCAGAGCGATGGAACAATCGAATAGCAGACTGGAAAGCAACAGAACATTATAGTGATAGAAAATCTAATATAACTTAGAATTCCTCAAACTAACCAGACAATTACAGTAATTAATAGTAACCTAAGCCCTATCTCGCACCGTTTGTAAGATACGGCGACTTATTGGCTTCAAATGGCCAATTTTTTGTACCCCCCTTTCATTTAGCACCCTCGATCGGTGCGACCCCTTTCAAATTTCGGGAAAGAACTTACGGATCCTAACACCAGAGTCTTCGTAGCAGTCAACGAAAAGATTTCGTGATCCTAGCTTGCGTTATGTTGACACAATACCGGATTGTGACAGACGGACAAACTGATGGACAGACGAACGAACGCCTCGACGATGGCTAAGATGCGCGAAGCATTACATGCTGTCAAGCGTAATGAAACACACAAAATCTAAATAACGGCTGATAGTGTAAGCCATGTACCGAAGTGTAGCTGCAAGTGCCGGCATGCTCGTGGTGAAAGTGACAAATATTATCAGTGCAAAGATGACGAGGAACATGGTCAACAGCTGACACTGTCCGTCACACCGGCCAGTGACTGCGACTGACTCGATGGCTTGCGTCACACAGTCACAGTTGTAGTGCATCTGTAAAGATGAAACCACTCATGACAGCTGCCAAGTTCAACATTCTCATGAAAAGCTCACTTAACTATCAGCAAATACAACAAATTATACGACTAAAAGCTGATCGGTAACACAGCAAATAATTATCTTTAAAAAGCCAAACATATGAACACCACAGGCCTTAAGATGCTTGTATTTGCTTCATACATTTAAAGTGTCATAAGTGAGAAATAGGATTTCATGTGTTTAAAACATAATACACTCATCTGCTAAAAAAGCAGACAGCAAGTCATTTACTAGCCAGATAAGTTTTGCGACACCCCAAATTTCTAAAATTGTCTGAGAGGAAATTTTAACTATTACAACTGTTTCTGTTACAGGTAGTATTGTATTGTCTGTAGTATTCATGTCTTCGTGTCTACCTTATTACACCGAAAATCAGCACAGGTCTGGTAAGAATGACTAAACAACTGACTGATATTTAAGGTGTCACAGTGTTACAAAAACAAGCTTTAGACCTCACATAACAGACTTAGCAACCGTCTACAACTAAAAACTTTGCAATGGCAGCGGTATACAATACATGAACATCACACAACAGAATATATCTCAATCGTTGCTAGTAACATCACATTTGTCAAGATGGAAGCTAGGGAACTTAAACATGCATGTAACAACACTAAGTGGAACGAAACTGCTCCTAACATCAGATATCTTCATTCTGTTACCCTAAACAATGAAATACACGATCGGCCTTCATCGAATAGGGCACAACACTTATGACTGTGACTACGAAAATTTGCGAAACTATGCAGTAAACAAGTTGGCAAATAAATGTAACAAGAAATTTGAGCTAAGGCAGTTCCGGTTCAGTAGTTTAGCTGAAAATTGGGGTGTTCATGCTAAGTTAATATACAAATATCAAATTCTCTATCTAGATCACATGCCAGTAACGATAGTTCCGTGGCGCCACCTTGTGAATGATATAGATTTGCGTCGCAACTCGAAATCACCAAAAAATCCACAAAACCCCCTATTTTGGCGTTCAAGGTTATTCAAGGTCATTGAATTCGACGCTAACTGAGAGCCAGTGTACGACTTCCTATTAGTGACTGATAGTAATCTAGGCCCTATCTCGCACCGTTACCGAGATACAGCGACTAATTGCCCAAAAATCGCAAATTTTCCCTACCCCCTCTCATTTAGTGCCTTCGTTCGGGGTGACCCCTTTCGAATTTATGGAAAAGCTTTACGGTTCCTGAAACTAGAGTCTTCCAGGCAGCCGAAGGTGAAGAGTTGGTGATTCTAGCTTGCACCGCTTTTGACTGATCCACCCGTGTGACAAACAGACAGACAGACGGACAGACAGAATTGCTATAGCTAAGACGTGCTGAAAGCAGTAGCTGCTTTCGCACGTAAAAACCAGTACTAACAGGACAGGATCAAAAGTAATCACCTTTCTATCGGCAGAAGTGTTGAGGCATCCGGCGTAGCACGGCGAGAAATAGATGAGGTTATCGGCTCCACAGACTGGCTCAAAGACATCGGCCACACAGTGACAGTTGGCGTTGCATTCTGCACTCAGGTTCACCCGAAGCAGTGTCCTACGATATGCCAACAAACAGATTAAGCACTAGCATACACTTCTACGGCCATTTCCAAGTAGAAATTAACTGGTACGCTGAAAAACATTTACTCAAAAATACAGATGTCAAATTAAAGCATTAACGAATGCTTTAATGCATTAATAAATTAACACGGGTTAAAAAAATTAACATGTGTTAAAAAAATTAATGCACATATGAAAATTTGTGTTAATTTACTAAATTTTGGGAAGCAAAATTATTTGTCAATTGAATGAATTCAAGTAACTAAACTGTAGTTGCCGTTCCATCACTCTGTAAATAAATAATTATTTTGATTTTTGATGACAGGTTTTACCATTGAGCCACGTAAATGCCAAAAATGATCACTTCTACGCACTTTCATGCAGTGCATAACTACTTTTAATTAATCCGCCAGCCCATTTTTCGAAGGACAGTTTAGACTAGGTCTCCAAAACAAAATCTTTTGGATTGGTTTTCACATGCCTCAGCCCTTTGTCTTGCCCAACCCACAGCCTCAACAACCTGGTTGAAAAGGACAAAAATAAACAAATGCATTCTTACCGACCTGTTTGTATGAATATAGTTGACGTTGATGCCGGCAAATGGAACGTTCTCGCACCGTGCAAGCAGAGTCAACGTTAACACGAGGACAGTGCCGGTTGTGACCAGACATAACCGCAGAATGCCCTTGCACTGCAGGTTCAACTGTTTCACCAATAAACCACCAAACAACGTCCCACCGCCACCAGATGGAATGGTCGCAAAACCTATATGGAAAAACATGCCGCAGAGCACAGAATAAAACCAGTAAATGGATGATCTGAGTCCACTATTCAGAAGGTCCACCATTCCAAAAGTTTACTATTCCCACCAATCCTAAGCGTAACCCTAGGGCTGACCCAAAACCTAACCCTAGCCCTAACTTAATGCTAACCCTAACCTTCACCATAACCCTAATCTTAGTACTGTGGCACATATCTGCACAATAGACTTTCGAAATAGCGGACCTTCGAAATAATGGACCTTCAGAATAGCGTGCAAAAACATCCGCCATTCACTTTCAACAGTAATCTGCAACATGAACGACACATGACTCTCAGATCTTTCAAAGCTGATTTCTAAACTACAAGTTATAAGAAACATGTCTTTGAACTGCAACTTTGTTCACTGCATGCTAAAAGTGACAAAATGTCCTTCAGTCAGTTGGTCACGAGATGCTGTTATCAATTCACACTATGAATTTATTTCCAGAGTTTGCTGTTTTGCTAAATCCTGTAATCTGTCAAGAAAATTGTGTGCCTTTTAACGCTGTGCACTTTCCAGGCTTGACAGTCAAAACCAGATCAAAACTTCTCTGACTTAAAATGATACTGGCCAGATACAACGGCTGAGGCCAACAATGAACGATATAGATCTCAGGATCAACTCAACCTGGCCATCCTTCCCGGGGTAGGTGCAGTAAGTACCTGCATGTTCATCAAAAGATGGATTGAAGGCAACATACCGATAAGCTGTGCAGCCCATGCAGCCGTGACGCCAAACTGTGACTCCACAAACTTTGGTGCAAACACAACGAAGCCGCTCACCAGCAAACCTAACACCATCAACACCCATCATCTGTTGGCACACTTTTTCATAATCTGGAAAGATGAGCGCCGTTATTGAAACTAACATGAAAATTACATCACGCAGCAAATTCTGACAAGTACAATTAACAGATTACTTGCTGAATTCATGGCGATTCCTACAATAAATTAAGTTTTTCTTTGAAATTTTGTTAGAAAATTATTAATCAATTTCAACTATATAACTACCAAGACACTACTAATTTTTTTGCCTAACATATTTTTCCACTGTAATTCTAGGTACAACTGGGTCCACAAAATATTGAAACCAACTTCATCCGTGTACTACGGGAAAATCTGACAATTGAAGCTGTTTGTTAACCAATTCCAATCAATCATAACAGCAGCAAGTGTGTACTTTCACAAGCTCCGGCCATATTGAGAGACATGAATGTTGCATTGGACAGCAGTGAACGAAGAGCGGACGGAATATCTTTGACGTGGAGCAGAAATCCCGGGTTAGTTGAAGACACGCTGCGACTGAGCTGCAAGTCAGCGTTAGCTTCACACCGCTTTGACACTGCAAAATTCAGTCAGATAGACCGAAACTTAATCGACTACACTTCAGTCACATTTCTTTGCATGGAATCCTCTCTTACATAAATTACTGGTACCCCTAACGGAATTACTGAACTCGTAATCCATTTTCCGATGCTCAACAATTTTCTTTTGTTTCAGCTTTTCTTTTTCATTTCACTCTTACTTATCTTCTTTTTTTAGTCGGTTTTAGCTTTGGGCTTTGCCATTTGAGGGCTGTTACAAAAAAATTTGATTCTCTATGTCTAGGTGCTCATTCTCACTTCACTTCCATTCGAAGGATATTTTTAGTTATATGTAGAGCTGTCAAATTAATGCATTAAATTAATGCGCTAAAAATTAACGCATGCTAAAAATGCACATCTGTAAATCTGATAAATTCTGTGAAACAGAATTTCAAATATTCCACTAAACTGAGGTTATTTGGTGAACAAATAATATTCAAGTAATTAGAAATTGTTTTGTTGCTGTTACATCACTGCTGTCACGATTCTGCGACACAGCCTCGAGTTCGTCAGTCATCATTCCAGTCACACTTTTGATGTACCGGTAGTTTACATACAACATCTGCAATATATTGATCCATTACCAGTAATTAACGCATTAACACATGCATTAATGTCAAAAAATTAAAACCTCAATAGCACTAGTTATATGCACTAAATTAAAGTGGACAGCTTGTCTATCAGTTTTTAGGTGTAACACTTGTATGCACCACTGCTAAAAAAGGTCGTCAATTTGTATAGCGCCACGTCGCAAACACGCCTCTAATGCGTTTTCGTCACTAACCAGAGCCGCCTGCCGCACGGCCACCGTGTGCAGCCTGCAGACACAGGCTAACGCAGCGGCCGGCTAGGCAGCCCCAGTC
>Ga0209367_1009696_pt1 | contig 13005 bp, 7 predicted proteins | sample WorMetLIZISLAND2_FD_187412 | JGI IMG/M metagenome (GOLD analysis project Ga0209367, IMG submission 187412) | Marine gutless worms symbiont microbial communities from Max Planck institute for Marine Microbiology, Germany - Olavius geniculatus... ... | reverse complement strand
GAAACTGAATAATCGTTTGATGGCAAGTTGTGTCAGAAATATTTGTACCAAAAATTATCAAAATCTGGTGATAGATTTTCAAGTTACAGTCAAAAATGTCGGGGATGTTTTTTTGGGACACAGTGTATCTGTTCTCAGCGTTGCTATTTGTTGAAGTGTTTAAAAGCGCAAGGTCAAGCAATTGAATGTTGTTTTTTTCTGCTATTGTCGATTGTGTCTCGTATTATCTATGCTTTGCCTGCCTGGGGCGGATTTCTTAGTAATGATTTAATAGCTAAACTTGATGCTTTTTTCAAAAAAGCCTTCCGCTGGGGCTACAGCTGTGATTTGAGACGTTTGTCTGTTTTATTGCATGAATTAGCAGATGAGCACCTATTTCATAAAATGGTTTATAATAAAAATTACTGTATTCACCAGTTATTACCTCCAAAAAAGATTTTACCCATGAAACCCCGGGTCACCATTGTATTTTTGCTTTGCTTCAGTGTGTCACTATAACTTATACAAACGTTCGTTTGTATTGCGATATTTGTTTGGTGATGCATATTAGATTTTGCATGTAGATCTGTTGTAGCTCTATCGTATTTCATTTCAATTTATTTTATTTTATTTTTTTTTTATCGATATTGTACCGATTTTGCTATGTTATGTTCTGTTTTGCAATGGCGTTTGACCGTTGTTTAATAAAAGATTACTTACTTACTTCCTTATTTATGTCTGATGCTTTTCCGTCGAAATAAATAGTCTCTGCTGAGAGCAGTAAGCACTTCCTGTTATTTGTTTATGCTTCGTATTTTGCAATAACATGGCCGAAAAGAAGATTAAAAAAGACAAAGAGCTTGAAAATCAAATTCGAGGTAACTGCAGGCCGTGACTGTGTTACGTTTGTGTTAAATTTTTGCACGTTTCAAAGGTGCCGACCTCCACGAGAGATAGCATTACTGCGTTACCCTTAGGACCGGAGTCAGGCGAAAAAATTATCAGTCCGGATCGGACTGACATCAAATTTTATTATCAGCCCGTGTAGCTATAGGCTCGGCTCTGTAGTCTAACGGTAACGTGCCGGACTTGTAATCCGGAGGTAACTCAAAGGCACAGGTTTGACTCCGCACCAGGACCCTGCCGGGTAACGACCGGCTATGAGCAATAAGCGGATGTGCGGATGTGGCAACGGGTAAAAGGCGGATAAAATCTGCGGATGCTAAGTGCGGATGTGTGGGTGAAAGACGGATGTGCGGATAACAGTTGTCACGTACATTACCACAAAAATTTACCAGTCATGAAAGTTGTTGAGTTTTTCAATCATTCGCTCCATAATTAACTGCTGACGTTCGTTTAAGCGTTTAGGCGGCGTTTGTTTGAAATCTGCCGCTGTGAATTTCTTTACAGTTTACGCGCTGCATAGGCCTAAGCCTAGACAATAGCCTAATTCCTGATTGCAAATTTGTCTAGGCATTTACTCAGAAAACAATGATCTGCGTTGTCACTTGACAACGATAGTGTACAACGGCAAGATACAACGACGATGACGCACAATAATGCACGAGAAACCGAAAAACAGACGGCGCACCGCCAAGCCAGCCGAAATCATGGAGCACTGGCGCCGCCGAAATTTTTACAGCGCGCCACGGCTTACAGTGTTTATAGACCTATAGTCATCATGTTAATAATGATAGCAGCAGTTATAACGGTGTGTTGCAAGACATAGGATCATTATACTGCACTTAGTAGGCCCCTATAGTCACTGCATGTACGTTACTTGATGCTTTTGGCGTCTAATGTGCCTGTTGAAAGTAGACTATGTTTTCTACTGCAGGCCTCATTTTGAACGGTAAGCGTAACTGAGCCTAGCGCCAAGTAAACTGAACTAATGCACCTTTATCCACGTCAACGACGCGGCCATGATGCATAATAATTGAAGCGGATATCAATTTTTGTGTGACGATTGTTACTGTAATTATGGTTTCGGATAGATGCTCCGAAGCTACTGTTTGATTATTGGAAGGCCTTACATTGATCAGCTTAATCCTAAAACTTTGCATCAGTGGGCTATAGTCGAGCGATCGGCCATGTACAGTGGCTTGTAGCATTTTGGTTTGATCAATGGAGACTGTTAGTGTTAGTGTTGTACATCATTTAATGCTTTATAGTCGAAACTCGCATGTTGTAGGCTACCTTTTAAATCATCGTCATGCTGTAGAAAGTATATTTTTACGCGCGAAAGCAGCTACTGCTTTCAGCACGTCTTAGCCATCGCAGTTCTGTTCGTCTGTCCGTCCGTCTGTCTGTCTGGCACACAGGTGGATCAGTCAAAAGTGGTGCAAGCTAGAATCACCAAATTTTCACCGTCCACTACCTGAAAGACTCTAGTTTTAGGAACCGTAAAGCTTTTTCATAAATTTGAAAAGAGTCACCTCGAACGAGGGTGCCAAATGAGAGGGGGTGGGCAAAATTTGCGATTTTTAGCCAGTAAGTCGTTGTATCTTAGTAACTGCGAGATAGGGCCTAGGTTACTATTAATCACCAATAGGAAGTCGTACACTGGCTCTCGATTGGCGCTGAATTCAGTGACCTTGAATGTCCTTGAACACCAAAATAATGGGTTTTATGGATTTTTTTGGCGATTTTGGGCTGCGACACAAGTTTATATCATTCACAAGGTGGCACCACGGAACTATCGTTATGCGATCCAGATAGAGAATTTGGTGAACACTCCAATTTTCAGCTAAACTACTCTCCGAAACTGCTATAGGCTTTCGCGCGTCTTATGAGCATTAGCTCAAATTTCTTGTTTTGTTCTTGGATCGTTATTGACTTTGTTAACGTTTTTTTATTTTTCTCACACTTTTTTTCTAAAAACTTGCATTGAAAATCTCATCAAGAACTTTGAAAAGCGTCACTTTTGAAACCACAGAAACGAATTATATCATAGTGATTGTAGTTTAAATAGTTACACTGTAATACAATGCTATGGTTCTATAATCATTTGGTTGAATTGAAATTAAATAAAGTTCTCTCTCTCTCTACATTAGGCCTATAGTTTTAGGTATAATACACCTACAGTATTAGGCATTCGGCAGGAGGTTGAACAAATTACGGCTAATTTTTTATTTAACGTTTTAAACGTTTTTTCTTCTTGTTATGTTTTAACATGTTTTTAAGTAAGTAAGTAAGTAAGTACGTGCATATTACAGTGCACAATGTCAGCCAGTGGCCGAATCTGTGGCACTTGGTTGAGCTGCTAGGGGGAGCAGTAGGCCTGGTGGAAGCAGTGAGTTTTAAGGAGGCGACGGAAAGTGTCTGCAGAGGTAGAACTACGGATGCTGGAGGGTAGTGAGTTCCAGACTGTGGAGGCTGCAATGCTAAAACCGCGGGAGGCAAAGGTTGTGCGGACACGTGGAACCGACAGAAGATTGGTGTTGGCAGAGCGCAGAGAGCGTGTGGGAGTGTGATAATTGAGCAGAGAACGTAGATAAACAGGCTGAGAGGAGTTGAGAATGTTGTACGTCAATGTGGCAAGTTTGAATTCAATACGTTGATCAATTGTGAGCCAATGCAGATCCTGAAGAATATCAAATGAGAGAGTACCACGAGGGAGAGCATGACTGGCAACAACTCTGGCAAGTGTATTTTGGACGTGCTGAAGACGGTTGATATTTTTCTGAGTGGTGCCGAAAAGAAGAGAATTAGCATAGTCTAAGCAAGAGCAGACCAGGGAAGAAGTGACTGATTTGGCCATATCGTCAGTGATGGCTGAATGAATATGGGGGAGTGACCGAATGTGATAATAAGCAGATTTGCAGATGTTTATCCAAAGAAAGGTGACAGTCCAGAGTGACACCGAGAATCTTTATGTTGTCAGACAATAAAACTGAGCAGCCAGCAACATCAACAGAATGGACAGAAGCGAAGGTTCTGGAATGCTGACGAGTACCAAGTAGTATCGCATCTGACTTATCTGACTTATTTTTTTCTGAGACGTTTTTTACATGATAGCATCTTGTCCAATCACTGGCGTGGTAGGCACTACTTCCAATGTAGGTCCGTTATTATCAAGAAATTGCCAGAATACAAATAAAATGTTCAAACATTTGCTACGCATGTACTAAAATCTGCAAAATAAAATTTACACAGAACAAAGTCAAATATCACAGCTGTTAACAAAAATTTAACGTCTAAAAGTGCTGTTGCAGTGTGAGCACAATTTTGTAGTCACGCTGTCAAGCATCAATATTAAAAGTGGGCCTACTACAACACTTCGTTAGAGTTTATTTGTGTGTTGACTGAGTGGCGCCGACTCGAGCCGCGCCGCCGGCGGAAAATGTTGGCGCAAGCCGGCTCGCCAGCCAGATTTTTTCTGCAGCCAGCCGAAAATGGGTTGACGGCGCGGCTGAGGGGTCTACCTCCCTTTCTTTCTTCACTCCCATTTCATCTTTTTTTCCCCTTTATTTCCTCTCTTTATTTAGAAGTAGGATACCTGAAATTCAGCTAGGAGGTGTGAGGGAGTGCTGTGAGCTACCCCAGTGCAGTCTGGGGTGGAGCCCCAGCCAAAATCGAATTTGGTGCATTATATCTTTACAAAAAAATTTGAGCTAATGCTCACGAGACGCGTGAAAGCCAATAGCTGTTCCGGTTCAGTAGTTTAGCTGAAAATTGGGGTGTTCACGCTAAGTTAATACACAAATACCAAATTCTCTATCTGGATCGCATAATGATAGTAGCGTGGCGCCACCTTGTGAATGATATAGACTTGCGTTGCAGCCCGAAATTGCCAAAAAAATCTATAAAACCGCTCATTTTGGCGTTCAAGGTCATTCAAGGTCATTGAATTCGGCGCCAATCGAGAGCCAGTGTATGACTTCCTATTAGTGATTAATAGTAACTTAGGCCTTATGTAGCACCGTTACTGAGATACAGCGACTTATTGGCCAAAAATCGCAAATTTTGCCCACCCCCTCTTATTTAGCACCCTCGTTCGGGGTGACCCCCTTCTAATTTATGGAAAAGCTTTACGGTTCCTGAAACTAGAGTCTTCCAGGCAGCCGACGGTAAAGATTTAGTGATCCTGTCTTGCACCGTTTTTGACTGATCCACCCATGTGACACACAGATGGACGGACGGACAGACAGAATTGCGATATCTAAGACGACGCGCTGAAAGCAGTAGCTGCTTTCCCGCGTAAAAATGTGAGATCTGGTGGCACTTTACTGAGAATCAACTGAACAAATTTAGTGTTGTTTGAACCTGTGGTTGTCTTGTCTGGAGGATGGGGGTGGGGCCTCAGGGCTCTCTTATCTACTCCACTGCCAGTCAGTAAGTAGAGTCTCTGGTCATCCCTGCGTGAGTGGGTGCAGTGAGTACCAGTGAAAGCTGGTATGGCATATACACACAACCGCGCGATGCACTAGCTCCTTATTCGTGGTCTGGCAGTGTAAACTGGTGTCTGGCTGAAAAAACGGAGATAAGCTGCGCCGTCGGGGCCTCAAGCCTGAGGAAGGACTTTTAGTTTTGTGGCATGGGTGGGTCTTGATATTTTTAACTTGTTCATATCACTGATTATACTTCATTTTATGCAAGTTTAAGCGCTGCAAGACTGGCTGTAGGTGCATTTAAATGGTCGTTAAATTAACGGCGTTAACGTTTACCAGTGAACAGCCGATTGTTGCTGGATGACCCACTGTGTGCAGCAGCAGTATATTGGCTGCAGTTACTAGGTACATTTACTACTACTGTAGGCCTACTGCCTTGTAATTGCTCTGGTGTCACTACATTAGTAACTGACTCGTTGGCTAAGTGGCCGCCACAGCAGGCCAGCTGCTAGTTTAGTATTTGCCCTACATCATAACTGCCTGCATCCGGTCTGTCTGGCTGTGTATGGGTCTCTCTGTCTGCTGGACTGTGTGTCTCCTGTTAACACCCCTTGTATCATCAGTGGGATAGTTATAGTACATGAACTGGCTGAATGAGAGCATGCAATTGGGGGAATGTGGGCGTCTAAGTAACAGACGTTATAGCTATGAAACAGAACAGCTGGCACAAACATGGGGGCACTTCAGGGGGGCCTCGGTTCTCAAAAATTTCATTGGCAGTGGTGGCGCTACATCAGGGTGCGTCAAGTTAAATGACCTGGCTGGAAGATGCCTGTTGCCTTGGCTCTACCCTGTTTGTTGCTTTGCGTCCATAATAGTTGCAGCTGGCTTTAAAACGAGTTTTTCATGCTCAGAATATCCAGAAACGCTTTCAGTTGGGGCTTTGTCTCAGACCCCATTGGGGGAGCTTACAGCGCTCTCCAAGACCCCTAGCTGGATTCACAGGGAGGGGAAAGAGGTGGAAGGGATAGGGAGGGGACAGGAAAAGGAAAAGGAAAGGAGTTCGTGGTTCACCAGGTTTCCCATTGCTGTTGACATTGTACTGTGTGCAGACTTACTTATTTACTTACTTTCTTACGTAACAACAAATGCGTGTGTTGACAGAGGTTCGCCAGCAGCTGAGTGATCAGCTGCGATGTCTGGACCAACGGGTCGACTGTCACCTGGGTATAGTCTCCGAGCTGCAGGACTACTACCAGAGGCACTCGGAGATTGAGGCAGAGTTATCACGCAGTCTTGACAAGCTGGACAAGCAGATACGAGCCAGACACAAGACCGAGAAGCAGAGGTCAGATTCACCGCTGCTCTGTGTTTGTCAGCAGTTTATTCTAGTAGAGTAGTCCTGCAAATTAATTTTTAGTTGCATTAGTCTCACAATAATTTGACATCTCTGCTTTTTTTGTAAGTAATGCACATCAGTTTCTGGTCACTGTCGATAATTTTGACCTTTAATTTCAGTACTCATAGTTTTGTTGTTTTCAAGATATTTTTCGGCACAAGGTTGGGAAACTTGGGTTAACTTTGCCATTCAGCTTTTTCTGGATGTTGAACTGTTTCCTGTAACTTACATGTCACTTGGACATTATCATTAGTAACTTCTGCTTATGTATTCATGCTCGTACTAACATCTCTATTTCTACTCTGCTACAGCAATGGCTGGTAATGATCACAATTTTTTTACAACTGTGTCTGCTACTACATGTGTTAGTGCTACAAATACAACCACTGTGACACTTGTGCTGCTACCGCTGCAGTGCTGCTGCCACTACTAGTGTGACAATTACGACTACGACTACTAATGTTGCAGGCGTGAGCAGTGGTCTTGCTACAGAACGTACAACACGTGGGAGACATTGCTATCGATATCACGCAAACAGAGAGACAGTCATAATGTACTGGCTGAGGTCTATGGCAGCGTGATGGTCAACAAGCTCTCCGATCTTATGGATGACATGCAGAGAGTTCACAAGAAGGTCAGTACTGGTTTCTGGCCGTAGACTCTTGCTGAGTTCTGAGTTATGTTTACATTATTATGGGGCCGTCCTTCCTAGAAGGAGGTCCCATTATGTATCGATGCTGTCCGTCTGTCTGTCTGTCTGTCTGTCCGTCTCGTGCCTCCACCTAGAGAAAAAACGAAAAGGCCTACGAATACCAAACTTGGTAGGAAGGATCCCCGGGACACGAGCACCCCGTGGACCAATTTCGAGGTCAAAGGGTCAAAGGTCAAGGTCACAGGACACAGTAGTTGTGTCAATGTAAGCCTAATTATCAGACCCAGTAACGTGGGGTATAGCACAAGCGCAAGCGGAACGCTACTCTGCCATCGTGAACGATTCACCGGGTCTAAATGATTCACGAGATGGCAGCACTTGATGTCGCCGTGTGGTAGCACGCACGTAGTCAACTGCAAGGACGGCCCCATAGCGGGCAGCCCCTCAACGGCTGCACACTCTTGTTAATTGTAAAGTTAGTCTATTTGTGGTATACCAATTACTATGAAATTTCCGTTTGCAGCAGATTGCAGGTGTCAATCTATAGTTGAATTGAAATGATAAATTATGATTATGTTTGTTTTACAATGGACTAGGTGTAATTAGTCCTTACCTTACCTTCGGGGTGGGCAGGCTGCTACACCTGCCCAGTGCTGAGGCCATATCAGTTCGGCCCAATGCGCATCCCCGAATGTAACCATAAGGTTACAGGTATTGGCTATAAAGTCTTGGACGGCTGTGAAGCCGTAAATAAACGTCTATGAAGCCGTAGTCGACTGTGAAGTCGAAACCAGCACAAAAGCACTGGTAACATGTAGCAAATCTGCTCTCACGGGTTTGGTCAGCTCTTAGTTGGCTCCTGCCCTCCAGATTTTAGAAATCTTTTGGGTCATCGGTGCGCAAAGCCCCACCACCACGACAAGGTGGCTGACCACGGTGGGGGTGTTATTAGTCAGTTGATCAAAATTTAGATTGTTCAGAATTTCAATATTTTTATACGTTTATCTGTTTATGGTATCATTAATATGTAGGCACAGTAGGCTAGTAAGTAACCTTGTCACAATGACGTCAAAAAGTCTGCCAAATTTCTACTGAACCTAGCAGTAGTTTCAGCTACTTTGCCCACTTCAAACAACTTCTAATTGATTCAGTGACTCATTCTTTCAGTCATTCATTGATATTGCATATTGGACGATTGATTGATCTCGTATGCATGTGCCATGTATCAGTGTCGTGAAGTCCTTACAGGCTACCAGGAGGAGTTGGTCAAAGCTCTGAATGAACTGCTCACGGTAATTCCACTATTAATCTTCATTCATGCACTACTCTGTGTGCTATAACCGTTGTGTTTTTATTTACAAAGCCAATTTGGCCAGCACTGTGTCATTGAATCTTGTGTAACTAAAGGCTCACAAACTCGTTATCATTCCCAATTGTGTGGTGTCAGTCAGAAAAAATGAAAGAAATGAACATCTCAGTATCGGCAGCAAAACAGAACGGCTGATGCTTTGGTGGCCATAATTATCACACCAGCCAGTGATGCCATAGATCCACGGCTTGTAATGTCAAGCCAGGAAGATGTAGCATACGGTAGGTGGTTTGGTGACAGCCAGTAATATTTCAGCAGTTAACACTCAGCCAGTGTACCTGTGTTCCTTGTGGTGACATTATTTTTCAGCAAGTATTTTATCAGTTTCTGGCACTGAACGTTGGTTGACTGTTGACTGCGTAGACAAGGAAGACATATCACACATACTTCGGTGACAGTCAGCAGGCGGAGAGCAAGCTAAAGAGAGCTGAGAGTCAACGTGTGAAATCTGACCAATCTTCTCATGTCATCGGACGACGCTTTCGTCGAGACTACGACAAACTCTCTGAAAAGGTTAGTAGCAATTTACACCGATTCTCGGGCTTTCCAGTTCAAGTACTAATATTAGTTATGGTTGTAGTTGTAGTTACTTTTTGGGCGCCATGCCAGCTAATATGACTCAAGTCTTGAACCTTTCTAAAGCTGTTGAATGGAATGAAATGCCATTTGAAAGATACACCTATGTAGCTTTCATGTAACACTGTATTAATTTGGGGCTCACATTACCCATTGGATGGGGAGATTTTGGGGTCAGAACCCCCAGTCAGTTATTTTTGGCTTTGCAAGCCACAGCCAAACCAGCATGGAGTCTGCAGCAATGTCACCTCGTGCCAAGAGACTTTACCCTTTATTGTTTCAACGCAGCTTGTTTCATTATTCTATCTTTCATTTGTTACAGTTTTTTCAGTTTATGATAAACTAGTTAGGATGGTATGATTTTTTGTCACTGAAATGAAATCAGACTATTTTTATGGTTAATAAGTGTTGGTATTTGTGTAACAGAAGCAGGCTCGGTATGCCGAGAACAAGATGAAAGCTTTAAAGGCTCGCAATGAATATTTGCTAGCGATTGATGGCGCCAATGTAGCACTTCAGAAATATTTCAACGAAGACTTGCCATTGCTTATTGAGGTCTGTAACATTTTCTGTTGATAATTGTTTTTTCTCTCTTTTCGCAGATACTGTTTAAATCTGAAGTTTGTTTTATACATGGTTTGATAAGTTAAGTTTAACAAAAATATTTTTTTATCTTACTTTGCATGTTGTTACCACACAGTGTACTTTTGTATTGCTTTCTAGCTGGTAAATATTTATGCAGACACTATAGATGCATAGGCAGATCTGCGGCTCAAACCGAATGGCTTGGTTTGAAGGTTGGCGGCCATTGACACCAGGCTGCATTTATCAAATGAAAATGAACCGGCAGATCTCTGGCAGTAACTATGCTTTAATAACACCACCTTAAACATTGTCTCGTTGATATAATTTGGCAGAATCATATGTACCAGCGCAAGCAATTTTGTTTATTTCTACACATTTCTCCATAGCATTGTCTGTCTGTCGTCTATTACATTCGTGTTCCCTGCTTAAAGGCCAAGTCGCATGAAAAAACGATATCGGCTAAATATGTGTAGAATGTAACACTAGTTAATAATTCGCTGATCCAATGAAATGAAAACATTGCTTTGAAGTAATTTTCAGAGAAATATGTTGTGCCAGCCGAACGCACCCGAACGTGCTAGAATAACTGATGACGTCACTTTCAGGACGCTTTGTTGTCAAACTGACATTCGCATTGAAAACAGTAAATCCGTCGGTTTTACTCAGAATAATGTCAGTTTTATCGTACAATAATGATGCATAAATGACATCAGAAATTATGTCATTGTTTATCTGTTCACTATAGAGGTATGCGAATTGTAAAATTAACGATGGGCTGGAATTTTATGGTTTTTAGTGGGTTAACTACTGATGGAAAATTTGGCCTTTTTTGAGACTGTTTGGCCGTAAATTAAGCCACATTTGACCTCAAGGCAAAAAAGCTAGTTAGCAGCCCTCCTGCAGATGATGTCAGAGTTCCGAATATGGCCGAAGCCATGAAAAGGGAAAAGTGATTACTTTAAACCTGATTTTTAGGGTATTAAGATGTATTAGCAACCAGAAGATTAGTGAATATTGGCACATTAGTATTTGATTAAACTAATTAGCGCTTTATGTAAAATGATGCAGCTCGGGCTTACTGTTTGACTGATTTTGGTGCCATTTAGCAGGTGCACTGGTGGCATTTAATGACACATTTGGCGACTTCGCTTTTTGACTTAGACTTTCGCTGAGACTTTCGCCTAGTCTAAACTTCGGTCTAAGTACCTACTTAAGTCAAAAAGTGAAGTGATTTCGCTGAGACTTTCGCTGAGCCTAAACTTACCTACTTAGACCGAAGTTTAGACTCAGCGACAGTTTCAGCGATTCGCTGAGTCCAAAAGTACCTACTTAGACCAAAGTTGAGCCGAACTAACCTGGCGATAGATAGCTTTAGCCCTTAGGGCTTAACTTTCGCTGAGCCTGAATCCACTTCAACTTTTGACTTTAGCTGAGCGAAAACATGGCGACTATTTACAGTCCTATGCGTACGGATAGTTTAGTAAATTAAAGCAGTCTTGTACCAAAAATAAACGCCGTAATGAATATATGCAGTGACGTCATATGTTACGTAATTACGTTATTTGCGCGCGCGGCGCAATTAAATAAGCAAGTCCAAGCGTAAAATTCCTGTTAGGTTTACCTGTTTTTCCGCCATTTTTAATCGTTTTGGTCTAAGTCAGTAGACTTAGACCAAAGTTTAGTTGAACTCTGGTCTAAGTACAGACTTTAGCGTTCAGCTTTTGCTTTCGCTCAGCGATATGACTCAGCGAAAGTCTAAGTCAAAAAGTGAAGTCGCCCATTGTGTTAGATGGGGGTTCCTGAGCCCTCAGGGGAAGAGAAGTTTTGGGCATTGAACCCCCAGCCAAAACATACAGTGCCACCAAACTTTTAGTTCGGTGCTGCCACCAGGCAAATAAAAGTGAGGATTTAGCGACTTCGCCTTTTACCAAATTACTTTGCTTTTTGTTGATATTGATTGTAGAAGATGGACGTTGGTTACTATGTGCTGCTGAGCCAGGCGACAGGTGTTCACATTACGGCCGGCCACTGTGTGATAGAAGCACAGCGTGAATGTATCAGCAAGATATCGGCTCACACGTGGAGTGCGAATGATCCAACGGATAGAGACAACTTCAGATCTTTACATGCCAAGACTTTCAGTACACCGGAACCATTTGAGTTCCAACCACACCCTGCTGACGTGGTCAGTGTGCAGTTGTTCCATCTACTAAAGTCCAAATCCCATCTGCTTTGATTTGTTGTGCACTTGCAAATAACAAGCTGTGTAACAGATCCACAACAACTTGCATAACAGAAGTCTATACGAAATTAAAAGCCGGTAACAAATCTACAATATCTTGGCATGTTAAGCTGTTGTACAGCTTACTGTATGAATTGTCCAACAAATCGAAGTTGAGTTGTGGCTTGACTTCTGACTTTACTGATGTCATGTAGTCTACTTGAGTTGGACCCAAGTCTATTTTTGCAGGACATAGACTGGGACTGCAAAGACTTGAATGTGGACTGGACTTGGACTAGGACTCACCAGGGTTTTCAATAGACCTGAATTTTCAGGACGTCATGACTTCCAAGCTAAAAATTTGGACGTCAGTGTACAAAATCTGGAAGTCATGCAGTAGGCCTACACAAAAAAATCAAGCAAAAACTTAATGCAAAACAAGACTTACTACATATATGCGTCACTATACGCACCGTCTACATAGGTCGTGGTTTCACGCGCTACAGCCATGCTGAATAGCGCGTCTGTGGCATGATTGTCGTCTGTCTGTCAATCCGACACAGATGTATAATTGTGATTAATCAGTGCGAGATAGGGCGTACACTGTGTCTCAAAAAACGTCCCACTTTGTGATTGTCCATATCTTCGTCAAATATTGACCGATTTTCAAAATTTTTTCACTGGCACATTTTATGGACAAGTAGCAGTAGTGTTATTATTAAACATACCATCACACCTTAACTGCGTCTCTGCACTACCATGTGAAACTCTTATTGTCAAAAATGTCTAAAATGCTAGTAATACATATGCAAAAATTATTTTCTAAAAACAATTTTTTCAACAATTTTTATATTAATATCTAATAATGTTTAGTTTTTGATACATTCCTTGTGT
>Ga0209367_1009695_pt1 | contig 13005 bp, 3 predicted proteins | sample WorMetLIZISLAND2_FD_187412 | JGI IMG/M metagenome (GOLD analysis project Ga0209367, IMG submission 187412) | Marine gutless worms symbiont microbial communities from Max Planck institute for Marine Microbiology, Germany - Olavius geniculatus... ... | reverse complement strand
CCTTTAAGGAGGGGGACACCCCCTTCCCACACCCTACCCCTCGACTCGGCTCGCGCCTCGGCGCTCGACCTTGCCCCCCAACTTCAACTCCTGGATCCGCCTGTGATCGATGATTTGGCGAAAAGACGATCCTGCGGCAAATTTACACTTATGATGCCGACGCGAATCAACTCAACTCAACTCAACTGCTCAGTCAGGCTAGCAAACAACGCGTGGTCTGTGCACAGCAGCGTGTCGTCACAGTGCTAATAACGTCATTGCATTGTCGCCCACAGTCACGACAGTTGCAGTTGAGTTCAGTTGCGTCGTAGGTAACCAGTTTGTGTTGCTTTTTGTGTTTTTTATTGTCGTTTCTTTTCTTTTTCTTTTTTCTGTACTTTCGTGTAGGATGAAATAAAAAATATATATAAGGCCTACTTGCACAGTTGCACCGCAACAAAAGAACCCAGCCGTCGCTAGGATAGCCGATCGTACTGGTTGTCAGTAACCTTCAAAGTCATTCAATATTTTTATTTCATCTGAAAGGGTGTATGCCACTTTCTATTAGTGATTAATAATAATCTAGGCCCTATCTCGCACCGTTTAGCCACAACAGCGCGTACTGACTTTTAAGGTCATCCAAGGTCGATGATTTTCATGTCTTTTGAAAGCCAATATGCCACTTCCTATATTAGTGATTAATATTTAAAAAGTTTTCTCTACGACCTACCGTTTAGCCACAATACATCCGTTGCGGACATATATACAGACAGACAAACAGACAGACGACAACTCGTACCATAAGTTCGACCACTGCCTCCTATAGGCCATATAGACCTACTGATACAAGCGGACAGGTTGCTACGCTTCCTGTTCGCTTGATCTTTGCCATATTATCGGCCTGCGGTCTCCATTTTCGGCCCTTCGGTCCTCAGCTCGGCCTTCGGCCTCGATTTCGGCCTGTGGCCTCAATTTTCGGCTTTCGGGCCTCATCTCAGTCTGCGGCCTCGATACACAGCGCTGCATGCAGCGTACTACGCTGCAGCGTTACCGCTAGCTATAATGATGTTGATGATGCGTCACCATCGTGACGACGTCTATATGACGTCACAGATCTGCTGCGGTTTAAAAAGTGTGGCTGCAAAATTTTACCTAGCCTATGTGTAGGCCACGCACGAGACGGGTATGCGTGCAAAATTTCGCCGCCGACGTCGTGCCGTTTAGAAATTATTGGCGGTCGCAACTCTCAAATATAGTATAACTGATAGGAGGCAGTGGTTCGACTAAAAAGAATCGAGCAAGACTTCGAGCATTTTGGCATTCCAGCCATAATAAACCAGCTATGGGACAGTGAGAATCGCAGAATAAAGACGTTTTGGCAATAATATTAACACAACGACGAGCGGTTTATCGGTCACTCAAACATCGCCGTTTGACGCCGGTGACGTTGTCGTCGTCGTCGTCGAGAGATGAGTGTATCTGCGCAGACGTGGCGCCACGTAGTGACGGTGGCAGAACTCAGCAATACGTCGACACGACTCACGCAACTTGGCCTCAGGAAGCGTCAGCACCACGCGGAAATAGTTCGCATACTGGAAACACTGCAAGAGCAGACATAAAATTTAAAATTATCGTCCGCATCAGCAGAAAACTTGTAGTCACAAGTCCTGAAAGTCAAGTCCGCAAGTCCAAGTCCAAGTTCTGGATAACATAGGGTAATCAGTGACGGATTAAGGTGGGTGCCACAGCATTGGGCCCATTCGTGAAACAGACACCCGATCGTAGAGTGGACGAAATTTTTTTTCAACAGACTGAGATAACCTCGCCCAAATCAGCAAATAATTATGTTTCTTATAAATGTTGTTCAGTGATAAAAATCTAATTTAAAACATTCAATTCAGCGTAGGTCTGCGTGATCCTATCAGATCCTAGATTTCAAGTCCAAGTCGAAGTCCACCGAACATGGAAAGTCTACAATTGTAAGGGACGCGAGTTTGATATTTCGCGACAAGTGACATTTGTGACATAACTTAAAGTCTAATTTCCAATTTATAAGGCCCACACGGAGAAGCTATCTCAGCTATCTCAGACATGACTACCTCAAAGTTTTGAACGGACATAGAGCCTAAATGGGTTTTTGTCCCACAAGTAGAAAAATGGTGACTTGAAATAATTGAAATAATCATTTTCCGAATCATCGTATCATTAGTTTAGTTATCAGATCAACTAGAGATCTACCAGTAGGCCTATGTAACTTCCTTTGAGAAACAAAATACGTTTTTTAGCGTCATAATAAAAAAGATTGTGCACTGGAGTCGTTTGCGGCTTTTTAGGTTACATCGCAGTCCCAGCCCTGCAAGCTTTTTTTCCAAACCCCACCCCGTGACTTTTCTTCATCCCCCAATATATGTTGCATACAGATCGAAGCCGGTCGCGTGAATGAAGCAGACTGGTGCTGTTCGACAGAGCAGAGAAGAGGAGGCATTATTTCTCGAAAACCGAAAATGAAGGAATGTAAGAAATTATTAGGCCTAATGCCCTTTCCTTTCTTTTACCTTCCCTTTCCCCCTCTCTCTATAAAAGTGCGCCCCATGAAATCCAACTGGGGGTCTGAGGGAGCGCTGTAAGCTTCACCCAGCAGGGCCTGCAGTAGCAAAGCCCCAGTCGAAATCGAATTTGATGCATTTTAGCCTTTCCTGAAAATCAACTGACCAAAACTACTATGAGAAACACACAGCACGCACGATACAGCGTCATGTGAATGCTGTATCGCACGTGTTGCGTGTTTGATATAACTCCCTGTGGCTCGGTGAGATTCTGATTGGGGGTGGAGTGTGGTCCCACAGCAAAAAAATGTTGAGAGTGTTTGGACTGTATAGAAATATCGCTGGACGTGAGCTGACCTGCGCCGGAAGACAGAAGACCGACTCTTCGCTGACAAGATGTTGTGTAAAATCGACGTCGCTGTGAAACTCCGGAAAACACTCGATCTCAATACCAACCTATCAGCACACATACACGCCTACATAGTTACATACCGGTACCGCTCTCTTGCAGGTGCACACAGTAAACATCTACTGGGTGGTCTATGGCAGGACGGGTTGGAGGCAGCATTTTCAATGCCATTTAAGGCCGAAGTCTAGACAATTGAGAAAGCAGCGCAAGTAAGTTATGTAAGTACAACAGTTGTGCGTCAAAACCAGCTTAATTTTATTGAAACCGTAATAAACCATAAAATGTTCCGACTAATGTTATAGTTTCAATGTTTCAACTTCAAGAATAGTGACTGTAAGTGCCAAGGTGTGGAGGCCAAGGCCACGATTTTTATCCTGGAGCTGTCTTCGCGACAGTTTTCGAGCACCCCTACCTTGATAAGTCCGAAGTTTTGTATTTGGCAGATATAGCATGTTCAGCCGAACAGGGCCCGATAAAAAAGGGTCCCGAGGCCAAAGGATATTGGACAACAGCACAGTATTTTCTGGCACGTGAAGGTTTTTATAACGTGTTGCAGCATTTAAAAGTTCACTTGGCTTCCATATTCGGAATTAGAGATCGGGTAGGCCTAATAGGCGCGATAAAAAATTGCGTGCAGTTACAACGCTGAATAATTATGTTACTGTACGTTATTGTACATTAATATTAAAGAATTCATGCGAGGGCGGAAGGACCCCATATTTCTATAAAACAAGGCGTAATCGAGTTTAAAGTTTGTAGAGGACAGTTTGATTCTCCGGGCGTAAATGGACATGAAAGCTGTCCAGTGATTTCAGTATGTCTCGCTGCCGATACATATGCCATTCCCGCGTTTCTCAATCCTGCGTTTTCCATTTCCGCGTTTTTAGTCGCCCCACGTTTTTTTGTAAGTCATCTCGAAAGCTGCCCTAAGTTTTTTCGCAAGTTATTCCGACATTTTTCTGGGAATTTGTGTAAATCGTCAGACTTTTCCTAGATGTAGTCAGTTCAAAGACTTATAATAAGTCTACAAGTCCTATCAGCTGTTGGAGTCGAAAAGTTACCTGCATGGAGCTCTGTGATAACCTACGTGTGTCAGAAATAGGTGCAGCTGCACCTGGCGAGTTGCCTGGTGAGTTATATTTCCTATAGGAACGACCTAAGAAGTAGGCCATTGTAGTAAATTTGCCTCCGGCTTACCATCATGTACATTGCGCCGGCCGGCATAACTGGCTTCAAACCTTTGATGTCGTTCATTGCGGCGTAGAACAATTCAGCGTTCCTCTGTATATACACAAAGTACCGTTCAATGATCGTAATTACTATAAATAATAATTAAGGCGCGTACAGAGCGACGTGACTGAACTGAAATGAACCGAAGCGGTTTAGTTTTGATGAACTGACAAATGGGCAAGCAGTAATGCATTACAGTAGGCACTGTCTAACGGCGTCGGTGACTACGTGACTATGCGCACGTACGCATCAACCAATGACCTGCCCTGATTGCCCATTGGTCAGTTCGTCAAAAATTAAACGGTGTCAGTTCAGTCGCTCCGCACGCGCCTTAAAAGATACGATAGCATCTATACACTTTGAACGTGAATAAAGAGGAAAATGCAGAGTAAAAACGACAGACAAGAAAATATTATAGAAACACAAAGCATATAAGTATTTAGTTTAATTAGCAGGTGCGCCAGCATAATATCCACGGATATATCCACGGCCTAAATCTCATATCCACACATGGATATATCCATGGATATATCCATGGATATCTATATCCACGGCAAGCCTGTAAATTAGTTAATTTAAAATTTTCATGTGTAGGCTTATGTATTTTGCTAAAAAAAACTGTGTTTTGTTATTTTTTTCCGGGCGTAAAAAGCCAGCGACTGACAGAACGTCGGCGTCGGTCGCAGCCACAATTATTTCTGGAAAAAAATTAATTAAGGGCCCTGAAACTAGAGTCCTTCAGGAAGTTGACAGTGACGATTTCGTGGTTCTGGCGCCGTGTTGACACAGCACCAGGGTGTGGCACTGACAGAAGACAAACATGCAGGCAGACGGACATACGGACAACATTGCGATAGCCAAGACAGAGCTAGCAAGACATAGGCCTATAATACTATGCCGACGTCGGATAAAAATGAATTTTAACTAGAAGGCGCTCCTAAGAGTGCATATCTCCGCCAAGTGAAGTAATTTAAACATTACAACAACAACTACTACTATTACTACTACATTGTGACCATGCGTCTATCTGGCACCGTTATGGAGATATAGCGCCTCAAAGATAATGTGGTCGCGACCTTGATTTTTCGGGGTCACGTGACGTCATCGGTCACGTTACCATTCGACTCGCGGTGGTCGACTTCTTATGGGTGGTCCATTGCGACCATGTGTCTATTTGGCACCGTCACGGAGATATGGCGCCTCATAGATTCAAGGATATGTACACAGACGGACACAACACGGAACGACGGACACACGGACAGAACGACCAATCTCATAATCTCCTCCAATTTTCACTTCGTTCACACTTGGCTGAAATAAAAATCCGCTCTGTTCCTATTTTTTCGCCAACTGCAACGAAAGCACAGAATATTTTAGGCCTTACCTGAATGAGTGAGATGGCAGTGTCGAAGAAGTGACCAGGCGTATTGGTGAGTATCGTTTTAACAGCGCCCTGGATGATCGTGTTCGGTCCCAGAATTCGTTGCGACAACATCGTCAGGCCGTGTCGCACCTGGACGTATGTCAGCAGTACAACAGCGAAAAGTGTGTACATGTAATCTAATGGGCGCACCCCACTGAGCTCAGTTTGCAATAAGCACGTATGTGGTCTCGGTCTTGGCATCTCGGCCTCAAGACCGTCTCGAAGCGTACTAACGTCTCGTCTCGGTTTCGTCTCAGGCAAAACGCTCGACGTCTCCGTCTCAGTCTCGACTTGAAACTGATCTCGTGCACATCCCTGGCAATATGTCAGGCGGACGAGGCGTTAAAGGCGAAGAGAATCAAGACATCAATAACAGGGGACTCCGAGCTCTTGAGGGTCCCCGGACTAAGCGTCACAGAAAATAAGGCAAGAAGATACTTGCTGAAAAACTAACAGTAAAGTGCGTGATTTTTGACGCTCGAGATAAAAAGCATCACAGTTAACTCTTGACGGTTTTACTCCAGACTCCTTTGGGTAGCTTACAACGTTCTCTCAAGCCCAAAACTGACGAAGAGGCCAGAGCTTGGAGCCCCTTCCCCAAAACCTACTCTCGATCTCAGCCCTTTTGGCTTCAAGTTCAAGTTTTGGCCAGCCCTTGCAACTGAAGGCCCCTAACTTATACTGTTGAACTGTGGCCTCCCGAGACTTTGCTAGATGTCAATGGCAGTGACATTCTTTATTCTACACGGTGTTTCATAAAAAGAACCCCTTTTTGTTTTTTTCATAATTCACTCAAATGATGACCAATTAACACAAACTTTGTATCAGTTGTAGCGGAAAAAATATTAATTCAAAGTATTGTAACAAAATATGGCAGTTGATTAAATATTCTTTGCTAGTTCTGACGTAATGCTGACGTCATAATGTGTCATGGGTACAAACTGGATAGTCTCAACTTGTGCTGTCAGTTGCTACCCTGCTCCAATGGTAAAAAATCTGGTCCATTCATGACAAATTGTTGAAGTTTTACAGTTACAGTTACAAAAAGATGCAAAGCGATGGCATTTACGCGTCTTTGGGGATAGTTGGACTTTTACGCGTTCGAGCAAGACAGTGCACTAGCACACCGAGCTTGCAAAATGGTTGCATTTTTGGATCCCAAGACGCCTGATTTCATGTCCCCATGTTGCTTAGTGCTGACACAATAAACATTTTTCATTAGCGAACCAGATTAAGCTCACCATCGAAGCAGGGTAGCAACTGACAGCACCAGTTGAGACTATTCAGTTTGTACCCGTGACACATTATGACGTCAGCATTACGTCAGGACTAGCAAAGAATATTTAATCAATTGCCATTTTTGTTGCAATATTTTGAATTAGTATTTCTTTAGCTACAACTTTTACAAATGTTGTGTAAATTGATTATTATTTGAGTGAATTATAAAAAAAACAAAAAGGGGTCCTTTTCATGAAACACCATGTATTACACAAACTTTTAGGCGTCCGTGCGGGACCGACAGCCGGACCGACAAACAGACGGCCGTGTAATAAACAAAACACACATTATTAACTCTCGACCGATGCCAGTATATAAAAGACAGTAAGTTGTAATTAAAAAACCTCGTGGAAAGCGTTGTGTCTGTCATGTATCATGATCCATCCTACTCGCCAGCCAGGAACAAGGTATCTATACATTATCACAGCGCTACCGTCACATGATAGGTAACACCACCGTGTACATCTACACGTGTCAAACGCTATGATCGACATGCTGTGAGTAGCTGAAAATATAGCCTACTTTTACGTCTTATTTTTTTGTAACAAAACTAACACAACTAACAACGTGTAAACATATTCAGAGCACTTACTCATATCGTACTAGCTCGAAGTCATGAGAAAGCCATCTCAGAGCTACGGAGCATTACCTGCTAACTGACACCGGTGAACGCGCCACGCCATAACCCCATACAGGCCGGTACTCGATTTACCTACCATGGAGGGACGAAAAGCTGAGTTGCCTTTGGTGTTGTTTATATATAGCATACGGATATGGTTTACCTCTCCACAGACAGTCATTCATCAAGGTACTAACCATTTGACAACGACCCAACCGGGAGTTGAACCAATGACCTTGTGATCGCGAGTCTGACGTCTTAATCGTTACACAACCAAGCTGTGTCGTGACTATCGCACTCACCGTAGCATTTAAACATATGGACTTTGCAAACGTAATCAGGTTTGACTTACGTCAGTTATTACGGAAACTTAATTTTTAAAATCAGTTAATATTTGTTAAAATTTTATAAGTATTCTTAAAAGCTTGTTTTTATGAATTACTCGGTAACTAAAAATGTAAACACCCTTACATTCCTTCCCAAAAAAACAAACTTACTTTTTCGACAGACCTCCGCATGTCAATATTGGAACTTCAGTAGTCAGCGAAGATATTGGTACAAACTGATTTTCTGGAAATACCTGAAACATAAAAAGTTATAGACTCGATAAGTTCCTTTATGTCCAAGATAGATAATTCTAATCTCCTAAAATTAAACATAATTTTCTGCTTAATTCAGAGTACGTTTAGAATTGCCCTAATTACATAATTATTTTCTTTGATTTGATTGGTGCTTAGCACAGACCTAGTTGTCCGTCTATGTCGAATGAATCACTTTTTGTCAAACACGTTCATACAACACTAACATTCAGTAGGCTACAATTTAAAGTAACCTATAAATAGGCCCTACTTGAAACTCTGAAGTATCAGCAGGGCATCAGCACACCATAAATAGCATTAAAAAATAAACAAACGACCCACCCACTACGTTTCTCCAGCAGCTTTGGAAAAACTTGTGGGCTCTACGAGTTTCTGTGCCCAAAAGGTCCCGGCACAAATGGAAAGGCGACGACTGATTGCAAGAAACAACTTTCCTATTCCAGTGCTTGCTTGTTGCCATCCAACGTTTCAACGCGGCTTGCCTAGTTGACACGTTCCCAGTTTTCGAGTCCGCTCTGTGACCATTCCAGGCACGAATTTTCCTAGCTTAATATTTTAGCCCAAGAAAACTGAGTATCTAATCAGGCGCTAAAAATGGATAGAATAAATAAGCAAATGCGACGGGCGGGTGACTGACGTACGATGTCGGCGTAGATTTCGTCTGCAATGATCGGCAGTCGAAGTCTCTCGGTGACACGTAGGATGTCGCGCAGGTGACGCCGCGAGTACACCGAGCCGCACGGGTTGGACGGGTTGTTGATGATCACGCAGGACGTGTCGTCGTCCGCCTGGGAGGCGAGGTCCTCTAAGTCCACCTCCCACCCTCGCTCAGGCTGCACCACATCACAATCTACATCGCTACTTTAAACTCTACACTTTAAAGTCGTGCTGACACTGTTATAAGAGCGATGAACGTTAAGTATAAAATGTCATTTGGAGGGGGTCCTGTAACTCTGACACCCCTTAACCGATTTCCATAAAACTTGGCATCAGTGATCACATCGCCGACCTGACCCCACACGCAAAATTTGGTTACAATCGGTTCAAAGGCGGCGTAACTGCGCATGCGCGAAATTCACCGTTAGGCGTCTATTTTTTTTCCTTTTTTACGCGCGAAAGCAGCTACTGCTTTCAGCTCGTCTTAGCCATCGCAATTCTGTCTGTCTGTCTGTCCGTCCGTCTGTCCGTCACACGGGTGGATCAGCCAAAAACGGTGCAAGCTAGGATTACCAAAAACTTCACCTCGACTGCCTGGAAAACTCTAGTTTCAGGAACCGTAAAGCTTTTCCATAAATTCGAAAGGGGTCACCCCGAACGAGGGCGCTAAATGAGAGGGGGTAAAAAAAATTTCCGACTTTTAGTCAGTAAGTCGCTGTATCTCAATAACGGTGCGAGATAGGGCCTAGATTACTATTAATCACTAACAGGAAGTCGTACACTGGCTCTCGAGTGCCACCGAATTCAATGACCTTGAATGACCTTAAACGTTAAAATAGGGGTTTTTATAAATTTTTTGGCGATTTCAGGCTGCGAGACACATTTCAAGAGGGAATTGCGCCGAAACCAATTGAGATAGACATGGACAAGCTGCGTATGAAATTGTCAGTATTAAACGCAGATTTCAACGGTCCAAGTCTCGATTTTCTAGGTTCAAGGAAACCTGCGCACGAGGTCATCAAATTGCGGTACCCCCGTAAAAGTCGCGACGAAATGGCTGGAAATAGACTGACAGTTTGCGAAGAGGAACTGCTATAGGCTTTCGCGCGTCTCGTGAGCATTAGCTCAAATTTATTTTCTTGCGCACGGCTACAGACCAGCCGGTTGGATCGACCGACGCCGCTAATTGCTCAAACAAAGCATCCTGACGCCGGACACATTCCGTATATGTTTTCGACTTTATTTTTTAAAAATTTACCCTTTTTATGCCTCAATTTGAAAAAAAAATTGAACACTTGCATTACAGCCTATGGGGACTTCAAAGTGGCATAACTCGGTCCCCGTAAAAGACAATTGCGCATTATGTTTACCTACTCCCTATTTTCGGGGTCGGGCAATCTAATGGTGTCATTTAAATTTACCCCCTAACGACCGCTGTTGCCATAGCAACCATTCAAAAGTTGAAAATTTTGCATTACAGCCAATGGAGATTTCAAAGCAGCATAACTCGGTCCCCGTAAAAGATAACTGCACGCTGTTTGCACCTACCCCCTATTTTTGGGGCCGGGTTATCCGACGGTGTCATTTAAATTTCTCCCTGCCGACCCCCGTTGCCATGGCAACGAATTTTGAAACAAAACTGACTATAACTCGGCCTCCGTGAAAAATAATTGCACGTTGTTAGCACCTACCCCTATTTTCGGGCCCGGGATTTCCGATTGTGTCATTTAAATTTCTTCCCTGCCGACTGCCGTTGCCATGGCAACGAATTTTGAGACAAAACTGACTATAACTCGGCACCAGTGAAAGAAATTTGCGCGCTGTTTGCACCTAGCCCCCGATTTTTGGGCCCGGGCTTTCCGACAGTGTCATTTGAATAAATTTTTCCCCTGCCGACCCCTGTTGCCATGGCAAAGAATTTTGAGACAAAATTGACTATAACTCGGCCCCCGTGAAAGATAATTGCGCGCAGTTTGCACCTACTCCCTATTTCGGGATCGGGCAATCTAACAGTGTCGTTTAAATGTAGCCCCTAACGACCCCTCTTGCCATAGCAACCATTCAAAAGTTGCAAAATTTTGCATTACAGCCAATGAAGAGTTCAAAGCGGTATAACTCGGTCCCCGTAAAAGAAAATTGGGCACTGTTTGCACGTACCTCCCTATTTTTGGGCCCGGGCTTTCCGACGGTGTTATTTAAATTTGTCCCATGACGACCCCTGTTGCCATGGCAACTAACCGTTCTTATTCAAAGACAAAATTGGCTGCAGCAGACGTCATTTGACGTAGGCCTATTAAGCGTAAAAATCGGTCTAACGCACTCGCCTGTAGGCGAGTTCAAGAACCAAGAAAGTGTAGTAAATTTTGAACAGTAGGGGTTGTATATTTTACCTATATGAGGAGCAAAAACCCCTGGGCAGATTGAGCCCATTTTTGATGGTAGGGGTCCACGACACAATCACGCCATTCAAATATGGTGACGATCGGTTCAGGGGTTTTTGGTTGGCTGAGGGTCAAAGTTTGCCTTTTCCCATAGACTTTTAAGGTCGTCCTTACAACACTCACACTAGGCCCCTATTGTGTGAAGTGTGACAGTGCGTGTAATTAAGCGAGAGTTGGTGAAGTACTGTATGATCAGTGGGCCTATACGTACGATGAGGTTGTAGTATCGGACGTGGATGCCAAGTGAGACGGCCAAAGTGCGATACAGAGAGAAGCCTGGTCGAGGCAGCAGAATGTTCTGACCGCGGTTCGTCAGCACGGAGATGGCGAGGTCAGTGGCGCCTGAACATCCGCTCGCTAGCACAATATCCTGTGCATCATCGTCATCATCATCATGATCATTATATTTGTTTTCAGACAAAACAAACGAGACCACAATCAGTCACAACCGAGTCAATAGGCCTAGGCCTACAATCGGAAAGTAGCCAGAGAAGCACAGAGCTTTAACTACTGACTGGCCGCAGAGGCGTCAATAGTTTTTTTAGGTGGAGGCATAGAATTGGATGTTTTGACGGTTGGCAATTATAGGCCTAAGTCTGAGAAACAGGGTTTGGAGGAGGGAGTTAAGGACTTAAGGCAGTGATGGCTTAGACGTATTATGCTGTGAAACAATCGCCTGTCTGATCGGTAAATTTAGTCAGCTATACTGATATCCAGGTCGGTAATGCCCCATCGATAATCATTTCTGATGACAGTTTGATGATAGCAACAGACATATACTGAAAGACATTAATAAAAACACTGTTTAAACTTTTCTTTGTTTTGTATCTTATGTATCTGCATGGTCTGCTTGCCATTGTCTGTTAGTCTCTGCGTATTTACTACCGAAATATTTTGGTGAATAAAGGTTGATATAATTATATGGCTATAGGCCTATTGCTGCATGGGTCTAGCAGCCTATCGCGGTCGTAAAGAGCCTAATGCTTTAAGAGAGGGCGTCATCACTGCATGCACGCCAATCATCTATGACGTCACGTCCGATCTGTCTGTCGGCCCGCGCCATCGCGACGCCAAGCTACACGTTGCTCAACATCGCAGTCAACATCAGTAAGTTTTTCTGTGGTCAAACTACGTTCTCTTTCAGTCAAATCTCACTCGGGGACAAACATGGAACGAATAATTATTAAAGGATATATATGTGTTTACTGTTCATTATCACTATCATTAGAACATTCATTCATTCACATATTCACATATTCGTTTAAAAGCAGAATCTGACATACGCAGTAATGCTCACAATGCAAACTATGGGCCTAAAAATTAAAAGAAAGTTCATCGCCTATAACAATAAAACAATTAGTGTAAAAACAACGGTTCGCGATATCCACATCAGTTCAGATTAGTTAGACTGCTAGTAGTGAGCAGTTGGTGCGTACTGCGTAGCGTTAATACGAATATTTGTACAGCATACGAACAAGAAAGTCGTTACCATTTAGAAGTTTAGTTTTATTAATCAGAGTCATTGAGTCAAAAATGGCGAAGACGGAATATCGATACACGGAATAAGAATAAACAACCTGCGATTTGCGGATGACATAGACATAATCGCAGAAGATGAAAGCACGTTGGAAAGGACAGTTCATTCACTACATAAAAAAGCAATGAGGTATGGGCTGGTGATGAACGCCGACAAAACAAAGACGATGGTATTTGGTGATAAGCAAATATCGCTTAAGATATGCATAGATGAAATTGAGCTGGAAAATGTGGAAAAATTCACCTACCTGGGAAGCAACATGACATATGACCTGGACTGTTCAAAGG
>Ga0209367_1009693_pt1 | contig 13006 bp, 11 predicted proteins | sample WorMetLIZISLAND2_FD_187412 | JGI IMG/M metagenome (GOLD analysis project Ga0209367, IMG submission 187412) | Marine gutless worms symbiont microbial communities from Max Planck institute for Marine Microbiology, Germany - Olavius geniculatus... ... | reverse complement strand
TCGTTCCCCCGCCCGTCAACCGTGGATCAGCTGACGACTTCGTTGTGCTGGTACTGCGGCATTGTATTCGACGACGACGTGCTACATGCCATCCACATGGGCTGTCACAGCGTTGCCGACAGGTTCGTCTGTAACGTCTGCGGTCTGGCCTGCGGCGACCGCTACGGATTCAACAGTCACCTGGTCCGCGGCCACGTCCAAGCTGCTACAGACCAGCTTGGGTCTATCCTGCCCGGCCCAGGGTCACAGGTCCTTGGGTCCCAGGTTTTTCGATCCGAGGTCCTTCCGCTGCAGCTGCCCAGTACAGCGAGACTGGTGCCTCAGACCTCGCACGATCGGCACAGTCTGTAGCCTACCTTGAACGACCTTGAACGACGGCAAGTTCACACTCGGATGATGACCTCTAATGACCTTGAGTAGCCATTTCACAAGAGGTTATAGCCCGCAGCTGACCTTGTTTTCCAGGTCCTTGGGCCATGGTCCTAGGTCCTTCGATCCCAAGTCCTTGGCCTTGGGTCCCAAGTCTTTGGGTTCCAGATTCTTGGGTCCGAGGTTGTTTCAATGCAGCTGCCCAGTACTGTACGGCGAGACTTGGGCCTACGCCTCAGACAATATCCCTGGCTGTCTCGTCAATGCCTCAATTTGCTGACATTTTGTATTTTGTGCTGATTTGCCATTAAGAAACTATTCACTCACTCACTCACTGACAGTCATCATCGCTGGACTGCTGGATCTGTAACAGCCTATACGGTATATTGACAGCGAAAAAGGACAGAATACTAAAATTTGTTTTTTTTTGCTTTGAATCAAAAATTGTAAATAGGACCGAAACTTGGTAATCAATCAATCAATTATTCAATCACAGTTTCCTTCATAGCACAGCGAACGACGCTTGACTAGAAAACCGTGTCGGTCAATCCACTGCCGACAGATCATGTGGCCCTCCGTCCGACATCTGTGCAGGAAATTGACTTAAACCACACTTAGCTTGCTCTGCTACCGTTTTCACAGTTTTCGGCTGCAATCGTGCATCATAAAGCAAACGACGATGTAGTCTTGGCAATTTAAGCATAGTTTAACTACGATACCGCACTGTCTGGAGTGGTATAAGCTCTGACTGCGTCCTCGCATATCCACTCCAGCACTGCAGTATCTAAATACCAGTTACTCGTGTGCTGACGAACGTTCACGTATAATTTCGATTTTCTGCTTATTTCGTTCTCTAGTTAAGAGACAGACAAACAGACAAACGGACGGACAAGAGTTCACAGAACGCTTATTAGTACGATCAGATTGTAATGCACATAACTCCACTGCTTTGAATTAGTTGTTGGACAAGAAGTCGTACAATATGCTGAAGCTATCCAGCATCTTCGCGTTTTAGGGTGAAGTGAGTTTGCTGTATATCTTCGATGTTTATGGACTTGTTGTACAACTTGTAGTTGTTTTGCTATATAGATTTCCAATTCATTACAGATTTGTCGTACAGCTTATATACAGCATGTCATAAAACAACATATCGAACTGAGTAGAATTTGAAGCTAATCAGGCGTGGTTTCACGTGGTTAAACGGCAGATAAACATGTCGCAAAACATTGCTGCAAATATTGCAAAGATATGTTTTAGCACCCTGAAGTTGGATACAGGACGTAATTTCTGTGGATTTGCAAAAAAATTATTTGTTAAGTTTAAATTATGCGTAATCACGTCCTACATGTGCAAGACCCTAAAATGTTTCTCAAAATTTCACGAATGTTTTACGGCATGCATTTTTATTTTACACGTAAATACACACTGGCTTGCTTTTATAAAGACAATGGCAATTATCATTTCTATACGTTAAAAATAATATAGAGTTACGCTATGTCAAATAATTGTGTGACAGATATATGGTCGAGATTATCTCGGCATGATTTAAGAATGATTGGGATAGAATTGTTCGCCATGTGAAGCGCGTTAAAGCTAAAGTGAATAGATGTAAACACAAAACTACACTGTGTCTCAAAAAAGGACACCAACATTATCGATCGTAACGTGAAGATAGATTACCAGATTTTAATAATTTTTGGTAGGAATATCCTCCCCCCAACAAATTTAGCCATCAAAAATGGTCGTTAAGTTCCCATTTCACCGAACGCCTGTTTTTGCATTACCTTCGAAAAACGAAACACGCGAAATATGCATTTAAACGAACAAAAAACACTAAAAATTAGTCTTTCAGGACTGGTGGCCTCAACAGCCTCAACCTCATTCCGTTCGACAATGTTCGGGGTGCCGTGCAAGAATGAATCTATCAGACATTATTTAGGAATGGTGACGAACAGCTCAGTGATGTCATTGCGTCATTTTCTGCGCCGTTTTCTTTACAAAGTTTTCCTTAAGACTCATCTACAAGACTTACCCTTTTGTGCCGAATCAGTGACGCCTGGCATTTAAACGCGTAAACCAATGTCTACTTACGTACTTCAGTGCCATCACTCAGTGGAGTAGACACGTGGGGGACCCAAGGGGCCCAGTCCCCCAATCCTCCAGACAAAACATAAGCATACGTTTAAACTGCACGAAATTTGCCAATTTGGTTAGTTTATTTTTGGAAAAATAATTAAAATTGTTGCCACCAGATCTCATCTTATAAAGCTAAAATGCATCAAGTCCGATTTCGGCTGGGGCTCCGCCCCTGACCCCGCTGGGTAGCTCACACCGTTCCCCCAGACCTTTTAGCTGGATTTTAGGGGGTCCTACATTTTAGCGACGAGAGGAAAGGGATAGAGGGGAAAAGAAGAGAAGGGAAGGAATGGGTAAAAAGGGGAGAAAAGAAAGGGGAGAAACAAAAAAGAAAAGGTAAGAGAGCGGAAGGGAAACGAGGCCCCCAATTGAAATTTCTGGCTACGCCACTGCTGTCACTGGCCTAGACCCTAGACATGTAAATAAGTTCAAGAATACTGTCGCGGAAATCGGGCCGATCTGCCGGCTAGTCGTCGGCAGGCGAGAATGTTGCGGAACGCTATGCGAAAGTCCGAGTTCAGGTAGGTGTAAATGCAAGGGTTGACGCCGGACGATAGGTAACCCAGCCAGGTGAACGCCGCGAACACGTCGGCCGGCACTTCGCACGACCGACACAGTCCGTAGCTGACCCTGAACGACCTTGAACGGCCATTTCACAAACAGATGACCTTGAATGATCTTAAATGACCTTGAATAACCTTGACACAGTCCGTAGGTGAGGTTAGCGCAGAAGAACGGCAGCCAGAGAACGACGAACGCGAGGAAGACCCAGATAAGTGTTCGCTCCGCTCGACGCTCGCGACTGTTGACCTTTACACCCGCCCCTCCGCCGCCGCCAATACGCAGCGGGCCTGCTTTTGCGGATCCGCTGCCGCCGCTGACCGTCAGCATGTTAATGTAGACGACCGACCGGTTGTGCTTCCGGCCCGACTCGGGGACCGATTCACAGAAGATCTTAAGATGATTTAAGACATTTTTTACACTTAGGTCATCTCAAGACAGACGATGAGCTAATTTACGCAACGACGTATCTTAAGATAAAATCTTATGATCACTTCTTTTGGCGTCTGAGGAATTTAGGACAATTATTGTTTGAAAGTTTTAAATAAACGAAAAAAAATCTCAAAACATCTTGACTTTTGCCGTAAGATGCTCTTAAGACATACTTTAAGATAAATCTTATGACAACGACGGTGAATTGCGCCTCAGATTTATTTTAGTGCTTGCGATTGTGTTTCCGGCCCGAGCCTCCGTGAGTCGACCTGGCGTGCCTCTGTCTACGCCCAGCGTCCCCGGGTCTCGTGAGTGTTGAAGACGACATGACGTAGTATAGTAGTAGTAGTTGTTGTTGATGTCTTGTGAGCGTTGGAGAAAGAGTCTCGTCTTCGACGTCGAAGCGACGACGATGTGAAGGCGGCGACAGATCTCGCACAGATTACTACAAAAACAACAGCAACGACGACGACGACAACAACAACAACAACTACTGCTACTATTATTACTACTACTCCTACAGCTACTACTACGTCGACGAGAAATCTCAACACAAACTTATACTACAACAGCAACGACGACAACTACTATTACAACTACAACTACAACATCAACAAGAACTACAACAACAACAACTACCACTACTTCTACTACAATTAAGCCTACCACCACTATTACAACGGCAGATCTCCGCACAGACTGGAGTCGGAATCGTCGCATACACTTGAGTTAGGCGGCTCCAGTGCAGATCCTGTCCCAGGGCTAGACAGCCTCCCGCCAACTCTCGCTGTTTCCGGTGCCAGCTGGTTCTCTGTCGTCCTGGACGGTGAATGTCGGTCAATGTTAGTCTCGGCGATAGCAACCGAAGATTCCAGATCTTCCTCGTCGTCGATGTCAGCACCACTACGGTGTCTTCGTTGTCTGTGTCGACTCAGCCAGGGTTTCGACACAGCTGCAGAAGACTCAGTGCCGCCGGCCGTTGAACACCGGTAGCGTGCCTCACAGCCGCCGCTGCTGACGCTGCCCAGCCCTCTGCCAACATGGAGCATCTGTGTATCACACGGTAGTGCATTCACACAGATTAGGTGAGGTGGAAAGTGAATGCACTTTGCATAATTCCATTGTCTTGGCCGTCTACCTGTTAAAAATTATCAAACGTAGTGGAAATTTGACGCAGTTATGACAAAAACAATTTTGACAATTTTTTGTGACGGTGTACACTGTATTGTCTGGTATTTCTGACGCTGCCCAGACCTCCGCCCGAAGACTCCGAGAACCGGAAGTTGCGTCGCAGCGTGTGTATTGACCGGGCGTCGGCGACAAGCATGACGACAATAAATAAGTAAGTGAAATAAGTGAGTGGTGACACGACGTAAATTCATACAGCGCATAGCGTTAACAAACCTCTTGTCGTGCGATTAGTACTACATGTAGTAGTATTACTATCATTACTACTACAAGCATGACGACAAGAGGAATGAAAAAAGAGACGAGAGAAGAGTAAACGGCAAACGTACGGTCGAAGATTCCACACGACTTCGTTCCCTCACGAGTCATCACCAGCACGTGACCTACACCGCCATTGACATATTGAATAAACAAGCATAAATATTACTCATAAAAACGGTAGCTCAAAAATGACCAAAATATTATGGAAAAACAATCGTTTCTCACTGGTAATAAACTTAGTATATTTTTCAGACTTTAAATGGAAATTGTGCAATCCAAAAATCATTTCATTTGATTTTTATATGTTAAGGGACAAAAAACATTTTTTTTCTTAGACGGCGTGGAGTGCCTGCCTTACAAATTATACACTAATTCCATAAATTATATGCTTCATTTTGCCTATTTCTTATCAGATCACTTGCTTGGGTTGCGGAGCTATAAGGAGATTGCCGTACACAATGCCGGTTTTCGTTATTTCAAAAATAAAAAAAAAATTTTAAAGCATGCCATCTAGTGTCAGCATTGTGTGCGGTCGTCCGCCAATAGCATCACAACCTAACTTTAACTATAATCCGGACCTTTGACCTTATAAACTGAAAACTGGCAAAACTAATCGTGCCCATAACACGTTGACACCAATTCTGTTTTTGTGCTTTTTGGTTCTCGAGATTATGTAGTCGAATCCTCCTAGTTCGAGTCCGAGTCACGAAAGTAAAAACTCGAGTCTAACCAGAGTCCATTTTTAAGACGACCTCACTATAAAAGTCGTCACAGTCGGGACTTTATTTACCGGAATGCGTGGCTCCTTGTACGACGAACGGGACTGACAGTGCGACGGCGATTGTCCAAGCCGGTACAACAACAACTATTAGTAGCAGTAGTAGTAGTGTAGTAGTAATAGTCTCTGGTTGTCCACGCCGGTACAACTAGAGCAGCAACGTGGCGGGCTTCCTGTGCGCTTCGCATTCGTAGGGGATATACGATGCCGACATAACGATAGAGCGCTATCGCGCACAGGTGCATTATGGATGTGGTCGACAGTATGACGTCACTTCCGGTCCACGCTATGCACACGTACAGGCCCAGCCGCCAGCTGCCGGCAACCTACATGTTTAGATACAGAACAAATAGACAGACAATCAAACAATCAAATGCTTTGATAAACTAACTACAGTGGGTGTACATCGTATCCCAAAAAACTTTGCAAAGTTATCTTTATCAGAACGTCGTCAAATTTTTACCAACTTTGATAATGTTTGCACAAAAATGGTCAAGACGATAAAATTATGTGAGGTGCACTTATTTCTATCTGACCAAATTTTTGTCAAGGCACTGCCGTTTTAAACACAGATCATGTTTAAATTTATTACATAACGCTGAGTTTTTGGTTGATATTAAATCTACCAGCGACTTAATTACCATACACACAGATTGTAACCAACTAAAACGCCGCATGACTTTGCAAATTAACAAAACAACAGAAGAATAACGTCTTCAAACGAGCTTTTTAAACAGAGCTGCCACGCACGCTCGGTAAAAAAACTACATTCAACGAAAAACTGTCAAATAAATTTCTCTATTCAAACTATATACTCTGTGCAGGAGTGAATGGAGGCGGTTGGACAGGCAGTTGTAGCCAGTCTCAGTCTATGATTGATTTCAGTCGGCCCGCGTGAATGTGATCAGAGAACGGACGGGAAGCTGGCTAGGCATGGACATTGGAGTGGGACACAGACTGACGAGCTCGAGAAACGACTGCGACTATTGACAGACGTCGCGTACAGAGTCTAGTAGCTATAGAAGAAAAATTGTTTCATTTGCATGCAAGTGCCAGTAGAGTGTCGCAACCGCCTCGCGCTCTAACACTCAGTTTGCACAAAGACGACTGGCGACGTGTGAACGTGGCATTAAACCAGGCGTGAAAACGGGCGATGAGATAGATATAGCCTATAGGTCTCCTGAGGCAAATAAGCCCTCAATTCAATGTCTGTTCCCACGATGAGACCTTAAAGTGTCAAAGCGTCCCCCCTTCCCAGTTTAGCGACATTAAACTCCGGGTTTTCGCGCCCCATGTTCGTGATGAATCGCGGTATTGCCACAGTAAGTTGTCTGTCTGTCTGTCTGTGTTTTGGAGTAACTTATGGACATTGTAATTACATATGCCGCGCCGCGCAGTCTCCGGCTTAGCCAGATGTGAATTCAACTATTTGGTTCAACTGTCTCCGCTTTTTTAATTGTTTGCATGTTGCTTTTTGTATTCGCTGTTGTTTAATTACGAAAAAAATTTGCGACATCGTTATTACGGCCTAATAGTAGGCTTGCCATGTTTTCTCACAAAAATCTAACTCCGCCCCCAAATAGAGCCTGATGCGCTCCCTCGGTTCTTCCCAACTTGCTGGGTTTAGTTAGGGGTTTCCCTGTGTAGTCTGTGATTTTGGGACGATTCCTCCAGTCCTTTTGATAGTTGTGTCACAATGATCCGAGCACTGGACGCGGGGAGGAACGCCAAGCACGAGTGATCAGTGCTGTTTCTTCTTCTTGCTGTTTTTTTGGTCAATTCTTGCAGCCAACAAATGACTAAAAGTAAACTAACCATACTCTTGCAGCCAGCGTTTACACGATCGAGCAAACATCGAGCTAGCTCGACGCGCTATGGTAATTAACATGCTAATTAAGAGAGCGTGCGGGTTGTAATTGGAACGTTTATATAACACGTGATCAGCTGTGGGCTAAGCCTAGGCCTAGATTTGAGCCAGAGGGCGGGGTTAATGATAATAATAATAATAGTAATAGTAACAAAACTTTTATATAGCGCACAATCATAGCAGACTACGCCTACAAAGTAATCTTTAATGCACCCAGTGCGCTGTGTCCGTAGATAAAACAGGAAATGACATCGAACACTAAAAAGTCTATCAGCTTGATGTTCGCTCGATATTTGCTCGATGTCTGCCTGATGTTTGTTCGATCCTGTAAACGGGGTATTACTGGCGATGTGCATGGCAAGAACCAACTGTCATATACATTTTCTGCTTTTGCCTACTTCGTACGAGACGGCATTAGATCCGAAAGTGCATGAATCGTTTTACTACAGCATCAAACGAGGTGCACGGAACGTCCTGCAATCCTTTCTGTGTGTCGAATGCGTCACACTGCACTAATTCGACCTGAGGGAGCGTTGTTTAGCACGCGATTGAATTCGATCGGTGAGTCTTCGCTTCGCGGCAGCACGAGAAATTCCTCTGAACTCGACGCATCGATCCAATATTCAACTTCTTGTCCAACTGCCAAACAACACCCTGCGGTCACATTAGCTTTTCGTTTCCACGAAACTTTCACCCGTAAGAACTCTGCCAAAATTTGCGGGACCGACAAATTCTCCTGGAGACATATAGCCATAATAACAGCAGCGCTAATCCTAATCCTAGCGTTGATTTGTCGAACCGATGTCATGCAGCTTTGATTTTGGGGCAGACCGCTAAGCTGTAAGCTTAAGGTCGGCCCTTTGTCATGAGTTATCGTCCGTCTGTCTGTCTGTCTGTCCGTCCGTAACGGATGTAACGGTGCAAGATAGGGCCTAGGTTGCTATTGATCACTAATAGGAAGTGACTTACACCTTTTCAGATGACATAAAAATTATCGGCCTTAGATGACCTTTAAAGTCAGTTACAACCGGTAAGGTCGGCCCCACCCTAGCGACAGCTGGGCTTCTTGCGCAACATCGAACAGTGTTGGATTTTTCGTGGTGCTTATACAGGTCTATCCTACACTCCATCGCAAATGTGAGCGCCGCCTACATAGCCTGGGCTGAATAATTATATGGACCAACATGATTTTGATACCACAAGCCGACCTAAAGCCATGCAAGCGGCGGAACACGAAACCAATAATTGGAGGTACATGTATATGGCTTACATATGGCTACAGCGTCAAACAAATTACTTCCGCCTTAACTGCATCGCCTAAATGTATAGTCACGCCTGCAACTGGTTAAAAAAACCCTGATTTTAAGGTTTTTTAAAGCGTAAAACATCAAAATACCAGAGGTCAGTTCTTTTATTCGCTGTGTAGTTCATTTCATTTATGTCGCTCCGTAAGCATCTTAACAGTACTCCTCCGCATCCATTTTCAGATATCTCCTACCAGTAAAAGCACCCATACGGCGCCCAGTGGTGTAGACAAGGGGAAAGCCAAGGGGCCTAGATCCACAATCATCCAGACAAAACATAAGCATACGTTTAAACTGCACGAAATTTGCTAATTTGGTCAATTTATTTACGGGAAAATAATTAAAAAATGTTACCGCCAGATTTTATCTGTTAAAACTAAAATGCACCAAATTCGATTTTGGTTAGGGCTCCACCACAGACCCCACTGGGGGAGTTCACAGCTCTCCGCCAGACGCGCTAGCTGGGTTTTAGGGAATCCTACTTCTAAGGGAAGTGAAGGGAGCAAAAGAGAGGAGGACAGGGAAAAGGGAAAAAAGTAAAGAAAAGGGAAAGGGACAGGAGGGGTAAAAAGGCAAAGAGAAGGGGAGGGGAAGAAAGACGAGCCCCTCCTCCCAATTGAAATTTCTGGCTACGACACTGACGGCGACGCTAACGGAAGCGAAAAGATCATATCATTCTGCAAGCTATCGATCCTATAAATCGTGGCCGATGCGACGTCCGCTTTCTACAGTAAGCAGTTTTCTGTCAGTGATTAGGCGGCCGATGTTCAAAACGGACGAACGGCCGACGATGTCGCTCGACTGGCCATCACTGGCTCAGCAAAGAACCGGGACTTGCATGATGCGTGAAATTCAATTGCGCAGGAACGTCGTGCGATGCGGTAGGCCTTACGTGCAATTGAATTGACGGCACGCGACCGTCCAACATTCTCTGTCACAGTGTTCGCTCGAGTCTTCTGTCCACAGTCCGGGTTCATCATCTTCTCGAACAGTTTTTGTTCCGTCCCGTCGCTTTACTTCATGCGGTGCTTAAGTGCTGCAGTCATCACACGACTGTCACGATGATTTTGAGAGAAAACGTCGCATTACTGACTATTGGAGGGAAGCTAATTTAACGAATAGCAAATCGGTTGCTGGTATTGTAGGAAGAGTATTTTCAAAGGTCGTTTAATGCTGAATGTTTGGTATAGCGAGGCGTTCTGGCTGTTGGGATGTCAGCTACTCATAAAAAAATATCAACATTGGACTTTCCCTAGCTGTCTGAGCTTTGCTAAGGTGAAGGTTACAGCTAAACTTAGTTCCTGGGTGGTAGCCTGAGAAAGAAATTGAATATTAAGTAATAGTAGGCTAGAGCCGCGATCGGTATCGTCGCCGCTCCTTAAAAGGCTTCCTCTTAGTCTCGTGTTGGCCTAAAGGTGGAGCCTAAAAATGTGTTTACATTTTTGGGGGGCTACGGCCCGTAGCCAGGAACTTGCCAGGAACTGGACAAAGTAGGCTCCAACAAGTCCACGCCTTTTTGACGTCACTGTTAGGCTACAGCGTTTTCTGACAAACTTTGATTGACGCACTTTGTTCTTCGCTTTCGATCTGTTCACATTTCGGACGAATAAAACTGCGTCGGATTTGTCTTCGAAATTGTTTTAAAAATCACCTGATAGCTTTCTACAACTATATACACGCAAGCCCAGACTACACTACTTCGACATGTTGCTGGACAAAAATATCCACAGAAGCTGAAGTTGTTTTATGAATAAGAGCATGGATTGTTTTCCAGTAGCGTAGCTACGAATTTTTTCCGGTTTCTTTTTCTTTCCTTTTCTTGGGTCTGCAGGAGTACTGTGAGCTCCTTTAGTGGGGTCTGCGGCAGAGCCCCAACCGAAATCGAACTTGGTGTAATATAGCCTCTAAATACAAAATATGGTGGCAACAGTTATAATTATTTTTCCGAAAATCAACTAACCAAATTTAGTACAGTTGAAATGATAAAGGGGCTACAAATAATTTGCGAGCCAAGCGAGCAGAATTTTTTTGTACCCCCATTTTTTGTCCACTTGCTGCTGGAACTTGTCTGGGTGGGTCGAAGTCGACACCCCAAACCAAATTTTTCGCACTTATAGAATGAAGGGGGGTTAAACCCCCTCACCGAACTCTCCACTCCGGCAAATCAAACATTAGTCCAAACCAAATTCATTTTAACAGGTCCAGTAGGCCTATCGGCTCTTGCATTGTCAATCTCTTTAGTTCCATATTTTAGGTTATTTCTTTTAATATAATGTGTTATTATCATTTTGTTTTTTTTTATTCATCGTTGATAACTATTTTAATTTGTTACAAAGATACATATTGAAAAAAACTTGTTTGTTTGCTCGTTTGTACGTTCATTATTTTATTACTTATAATTTAGGTCGCACACAAAAAAAAACGGAGTTATCGAAGTAGACTAATTAGCACTGCAGATGTGACGAGCAAGGTAATATATTTTCCCAGAAACATGCGAAGAACGCTCAGGTGACCGCTGCCTAGGCTAATGGCGTCACGCCAGGCACTAATATAATAAAACAATGACGTCACGCAGGTAATGATGACGTCACGCCAGGTAACGAAGTTATGCCGGGAAGCAAAAGGCGACATTAGTGATTACCTCAGGCCAACTAGAAATGTAACGTCATTTCGCACGACATGGCAACACTGACTGCATGATTTCTCAAATTTCTGACACATATGGATTAAATTTTTGCAATTTTTTATTCTCAACAGTTTAATTTCCAGTAATTACGTTGTTGTTAATGCTAAGACATCTAAAATCGCATAGCCAGCACACGTTTCGATTTTCCTGTGAGATTTTCACACTATATGATTTGTTAATTACTTATTTACTTACATATTAGTCAAAATGTAACAGTAAAAGTGTGTTCCAAACGACAAAAATAAACTAAACTAAAATGAAACAAACTCGTTTTGAATACGGAACAAACTAAAATTAAATAAAACAATAATAACGAATGAATTTCATGTTATTTTATTTCCATCCCTTTGAACAGGCTTTAACAGTTGTGTTTAATAATGACAAAACAATCGACTCAAAGTGGTGATAAAAGCAGAACTTCTAGCTATCATGAGTCTTATTTTTAGTGACGCAGTGGCAAAGAGGGCTGAGGGTGCAATTGCCTCGCTCCTAAATTTTGGGCTGTAAGAAAATGTTTTGGGTCGAAATTTTTTCTTCAATAAATGTGAAATTCGTGGCTAAAAAGCATCCGTTTGCAAGCAAAAATTGAAATCCTGAGCACCCATAATCTCCCCGGTGAAAATGTTTAGCTGTCTGTCAGAAAAAAATCGCAACTTCTTGTGCCCATCTTGTTTGTTTTAACCTACGACGCGCCGACGATTTCTCTTCTAATTATATTACAGTGAGATGGCCGGACTAATTACCAGTTGGTAGACTCCAAGCGGAACGACCACCAGCGCCAGGAGGAAGTCGGCGAACGCCAAGCTGGCGATGACCGAGTTAGACAACGTCCTTAGACTGCGTTGACGTGCCACGGCCAACAGAACCAACGAATTGCCAACCAGAATCCACAGAGGAACTGCGGCCATGGGCAGGAAGTGCCAGCGGGGTGCGTGAGCGGCAGGTTCAACAGCGGCTGTTGTATCATCGCCCCCTGACGGCGTCAAGTTCTGAGTGGTCGATGTGATTGTCGACATCAGCAGCCAATCAACGTCCATTATCTGACCACGCGCGACACATCGTCATCGGAATTAGTAATTATTATTTCTTGGACCACGAGAGCAAAGTGACGGTCATAGATGTTGGTCTGGTGATGAGCGACGATAGTCTTAAGAGGCTTTAAGTACGGTAACGGCCCGCTATTTCTAAGGTCCGCTATTCAGAAAAATAAGTTAGGGTGAGGGATAGAAATATGATTAGGGTTAGTCAATAGTGGACCTTCGGAATAGCGTACTCAAATGTTAACTACACTGTGAATCATAAAAAAGTGGAACTGTTTTGTTTCTGTAATAACTTTGTCAAATATAAACGAAATTGGATAATATTTGGCATGTTTTAGCCTAGACATTTATTGACATGGGTGCATATTTATTTACTTATTTACG
>Ga0209367_1009690_pt1 | contig 13007 bp, 10 predicted proteins | sample WorMetLIZISLAND2_FD_187412 | JGI IMG/M metagenome (GOLD analysis project Ga0209367, IMG submission 187412) | Marine gutless worms symbiont microbial communities from Max Planck institute for Marine Microbiology, Germany - Olavius geniculatus... ... | reverse complement strand
CAGTAAGTAGAGAGTTTTTCATTTCGGTAATTTCGAGTTTGTGGGTGCTTGTGTTTAAAAGGGCATATCTCTGCAACTGTACAGTGGTTTTTCTTAAAATTTCATCTTTTACGTAGAATTGGCTTAAATTTTTTTTTGGTAAAAAATTCGCTTAATTTTATGAGTCCGAATCCGACTTACAATTACTTTTAATGGGGTCCCAGTTTTTTTGAGACACAGTGTATTTTCAGGCTAGTCAAGCCAACAACGGATAAATAACCACTTTTTAGAAGGGTACCCCTATTTGATACCCGCTTGCGCAACCCACCTTGAAAGTAGAGGGTTCGGACTTAAACTGTTAAAATCTACATTCAATGCTGAAAATTTCATATGCAGGTTGTTTTAGTCTATCTCCAGCCGTTTTAACGCAATTCACTCTTGAAATGCGTGTCGCAGCCCGAAATCGCGAAAAATTCACTAAACCCCACTATTTTGGAAGTTCAAAGTCATTCAAGGTCATCGATGTTAACATTTCTAAATAGCTTGACGCCAGTGCTTGTTATGATAAGCAGCATGTCTGTGCCTATCTGCAACCATTTTCACGTTAGACGAGCCTATAGCGGTAAAGTAACGCTTTTTAAAGGGGGTGCCGCTCTTTCGCCCCCTTGTTCGAAGGGATTTCCTTTACCCAGCGAGATGAAATTTTGTCACGAAATACTAGAGACAATAGGCTATCAATGGTGAAAACCGGAAATCTCTATCTCACTTGGTCTTGGATTGGTACCGTGTCGTGTTAGACGAACAGACAGACAGACGGACAGACAGAATTACCGTAGCTAATACGCGCTATAGCTATGATAGCTCTCGCGCGTAAAAAATGAAGTCTAATAGGCCGCAATACGTCACAGACATTAATAAAAAGTAATAGACTTGTCCATTCTTGGCAAACATTTCATATGTTTAGTTATTTTATTTGTTGAATATATTTTTTAAAACTAGAAAATTTTTTCATACTTAGCATGAGGCCCCGGAGCATACGTGAGCCCCTCCCCGGCCGGGAGGTACGGGGGCCATTCCGCCAGCTCTGAGCAATTTTCACCTCCGTAGTGCGTTTTTATGGACAAACAGTACTTGCTAGATAGTAGTACTATGATTTAAAATAAAACAAACATCTCTGAGGGATTTGTGCATGTATGTTAAACCACTGTCTAGAATGGTATAATTTCGTATTGCGTACTCACTTACCCACTCCAGCAGTGTTTAACATACACACATACTGACCTTACATCTGGCATAAATCCGGTCGTTGAATCGTTACGTGTTTTCTGTTTTCGCCGACGAGTTTCTTGCTAAATAAGGCTGAACGTTCACGGCCTGTTAACGTAGGCCTATAGGCTAATCGAACAATTACACACATATCCGGAATATCCTTCGCATACGCTTGCCTTGCTGTCCTCGAAGTTTGCCGTACGATATACTCACAAACGCAGACACGGAGAAATGTAAATGACAAGAGTAATATCGACCACTAGCTCGTCTACTGCATGTAGCCTATGCATACGACCGGTCACCGACTGGGCCTCGTATCTCAGAGCTGCTTAACGTTCCGTGTTTAGGCTTCCGTGTTCTTTTTCCAGCAGTGGGGACGCCAAACAGATCGTACCCGGGAGTCTAGCCTTTTTGGGGTCGACCGCTAAACTGTAACGACTCTTTGTCGTCGTTGCGGTCTGCATGTTCGTCTGTCTGTTTGTAACGGATGTATTGTGGCTAAACGGTGCAAGATAAGGCCTAGGTTGCTGTTGATCACTAATAGGAAGTCGCATATTGGCTTTCAAATTACATATAAATCATTAATATTGGATGACCTAAAAAGTCATAACGCACTATGCAATGCCAGTCGTGTGGTATTGTGGCTAAACGGTAAGTCATAGGGAGTCTGCAATGGTACCATCGGATAGGGCGGTGACAACTTCCTATAGGCTGTTAATAGTAACCATGTGTTTATCTGCAGCGTTTTGGTCGCAATTCCCCGTGATTGGAAGTCGGACGCTGGGCCTTGGATGTAGACGCTGCGGTCGGCCCCACCCTAGTGACAGCTGGGATTTTTTTATGCTAAGCAATTAGTTTAGCAGACAGCAAAAGAACGTGTGCAAGCGTACCATGCACATTCTGAAATTGGATTAGTGATCGAGTGTTTAACAAACTTATAACACGACAGACAGAAAAATTTTAGACGTATTTTTAACTTTTCGCACTAAATCGGCTAATACGAATATTTGCCAAACCTTTTTGTTATTCTTGCAAATTAAAAAAAATCCTGATCGTGGTCTACCTCCACGATGTTTTTCTTGGCTACTCCCTGGCATCCAGACACCACCATAACAGGCCTACGGATACCGCCACTGGAAGTCTAAGCACGCACGATTAGCATTGCCATGTTGGAGGCAAACCGTCTTAAGCAGCTGTGTGGATTCTACGGTAAAATAGGCCATCAATGCGGATCAGTAATTGACTCACTTAGTGAAGCTGTCGGTATACGTGGCTTGAAATTAAAATAAAAACAGAAACTAGACTACAACAAAAACGTTTCGTTTACATGCTGTTTTCTTTTCACTGAATGACCCATTTATTCAGTTCTGTGAGATTTGGTTGTTTGTTTCAGCGTTTGTCTCTGCAAATGTGACTGAAAACGAATAACCGATTCAATCCGTTGCGCTTGTGCAGCAGCAGCAGCAGCTTATTAAGTGCGCCTGTCACTCTTCTGTTTTTGCACTCGTCGTTGAAATAGATATAGTGTCGTTACGTTACGTAAAGCTTTGTTTATAGCGAACGAACTAAACTGAGCTGGCTATCGAGCAGTGGCGCCCTGGCAGGGGGGCAATTGTCTCCCGGTCCAAATGTTGGCTGTCAAAAAATTGTCGGGAAATTTTCCTGTCGGAATGCAAAATTTTAGGCTTCTTAAATCATTCATGCATTTGCAGTTGTTTCTACACCGTGTCCAAACGAAAGCTAGGGTCAATGAGTCCAGACGACAGCTGCCAATAGTATCTACAACGATAACAATGATGATTACGATGTTTAGTGTCTAACTCACAGGTCTCGTTTTATTAGAACATGCAGCTGTAGGTTAAAGAAAATATAAGCTACGCACGCTGTGTCCCCTCTCTCCTAAAAACGGACACCTGATAGGGTGGGCTACATTTTCAAATAGATGAAACAATTCTGGTTTAATATAAACCAATTCTGTCTAAAATCAGTAATAGGGCTTACGAATATTAATGGTTGTTTTTTTTCTGTCAGTTTTGCTATGCGTTAATGCCTACCTACGGTCGACATCAGGTTTGTTATTTGCCCGTGCAAAATCGAAAGTCAGCGCAATATCGAAAGTGCCAATAAGCTGGAATTATTTATTGGCTCATCGACGACAAACATTAATCATATTATATTCATTAACTGCGGAGAAAGAATATGTAGACCAATAAGCGTTCGGGAAGTGCAAACACTTCTCAGTGGTCGGTCAGCAGCTGACGTCGTCGTGCGTACAGTCTTGAAGTGCTGGGCCGATCGGGAGAGATGCGCTGACTTAAACGTTATGATGCTAACGTCCTATTCATGGGTCGCATTACGCGTCTTGTCTGTCCGTCGATCTGTCTGTCTGTTTCGTAGGTGCTCTAAACTCGAAAACAGGAAAGCGTAGGAAACATAAATTACTGCTGCAAACATTCAATACGGCCGCAAATACCGGTGCGTCAATTTTCAGCTAAAAAAGGTCAAAGCTGAAGGTCACCGGCCGTCAAACGTTCGGTTAAATGTTGAACAAGTTTGAAAAACAGGCGCATCTCGCCGCGAAAACTGACAGGAGATATGCCGGATGTTCTTCAGGTGCTCGTCACGTGACCTCGGCCCGTCGTCCACCTACGACGATATTTCGCTGTCCTCATGTCGACTAATGGCGCGATTTCGTGCCAGACAGAAATCCCATACGCCGAAAACCTGTCACGTGCCGGTCACGCGGTCAATCACGTGGTCAGCGACGTCATCACGAGACCAACCAATGACGGAATCAGGTTTCCAGGTGGCAGAGATGGGCAGATAGACTAGGTTTTTGTATTATTCCGCCGGACGAAGGAGATAATGTATTTTTCTGCCTCAGTTTGTGGAATTTTTGTGAATTTTTTAAAAGTTATTATAGGTCCCGAAAGGTAAGCTTAAGAACGAGTTCATTAAGGGCTATAGTCCAATAGGCCTAAGCCTTTTTCTTCTGCGTGTTTCGTAATTTATTTTCAATGAAATAGCCGTACTTTACAATTATTCGCCAGACGATGTTGCTACCAGAGCTAAGCTAGATTATAACAGATTATATGGAGAATAAAGTCACCGAATAAAATAAAATGTTTAGTACGGCTTACTCACTGAACTAAAATGATATACTGTTATTTTTGCCGACTGTTAGATCGAGCCGTGGGTACGATGTGTCGTCTGTCTGCAATGCATGTATTGTGGCTAAACCGTACGTCGTCGAAGGTCGGTGATGATACCGTTGGATAGGGTGATGACGAGCTTTTATAAACTGTCAATAGTAACTATACCTTTATCTGCAGCGGTTCGACCGCAATTCTGAATGCAAAGTTGTTGCACACAGCCATCACCCACGTGCGTCGAATTACAGTATCGTATTCTAGCGTTGATTGTCGAGTTCGATATAGCAGCGTTACCACAGCGTGTGTGGGACTGCAGACACTCTGAAAAAAATCGCTTTTTTCGAGACCGGATGTCGGATGCTGGCCTTCCGATATAGGTAGTACAGTCGGCTCACCCTAACGACAGCTAAGTTTTTTTTCGTTTATTTAGCCAACACAAATATTAACCAAATTTACTGCAATTGTACTGAACTCTAAAATAACGACTTCATCCAAATTAAAACTAGAAATTTGGGGCAAAGCCCAGCGTGAGTCCGTCCGGCGCCCTAAGTCCGATTGGGGGGGAATTAGAGGAGGGGGTGTTAAATTTCTACGGCACCAAAGTCACGTGGCCCGAACTTAAATGCATTGGCATACGCAGAACGCGCATTGTCGTCTCAGGGCAGATCAACATGAGCGCTTATAACTTTGTTCGTAGTGGACCGAAGTTTACCATTTTTTTGTTCAACGCCAGAAAGATTGTTCTCGTTAACGCCGTTTACACTTTGTCTCTGTTTTCATTCTTTCCAGAAATATTTGCGCTCAAACTCGAAAGTTGTCGTAAATCGCACCGATTTTTAAACGTTTTTTTTGCTTTCCCAAATTTTAATTTGGGGGAAGGCTCCTTTAAAATTTTGGACCGGGATTATAAAACTGAACGCAGCTCCGAGCATCGTGCAAAATTTCGCACCGATCAGCTGACGGAGCTCGGAGATTACGCAAGGGAAAAATAAATTTTAGCAAAACATAAGCCCTACTGAAAACTATCGTTTCCGGGCGGACTAAAAAATTGGAAACTGCCCACCACTACCATATAGTGTACGCAGACTTCGTCTGACGCAAAGACACGCATTTATGTTTAGAGAGAAACAGCACCCAGCGTCAGGTTGCTCAGTGCTTTTAGCTCAGTGCGAGTTGTGCGTTTACTATTTCTGATACAGCGGCGCTTGGAACTGAATTAGTAAGTTTTGTTTTCCAAATTGCATAATAATACTTCTACGCAAAATATACACTTTCACAAAATGTACATTTTTCGCAGTGATGTGAACAAAAGACCAAGACAATGCAGGATTACTCGGTACTTTGAAGATTAAGATTTTTCATGCATCATCAAATATTTCAACGTATTAATGTCAGTCGATGATTAAGAATTTTCGACAAAGAATAGGATATATGATTGAATATGACAAAATATGCCCGTCAATTAGAACCATAATGACATAAAATTATTGGAATTTATAACTAGTTAACAGCAATCGAAATATTCAATGATAATTGCCAGCAAAAAATCCTGAAATTTTCCAGACTTTTTTGAAAAAAAAGAACAAGACCAAGACGTTATTTTGTTCTTGTAACACCTCGAGACTAATTCAGACCTGTCGGTTGGCTAGGATAATGATCGCATTAAGAACGGAAATGCTTTTTGTGGTTATGTTACTGATTGCAACTAAGAAATCTACAGCTATTCAAGTAAAGTCTGCTCAGTCTGTTTTTTCTGGCACAGCTAACAATATTGTCTAGGATTAATAGGCCTACAATTTGTTTTTTGCAAAAGTGCCGCAAAGTACAGTAATAGGCCACACGGTGGCACACACAATATAAAACAGAACAAAACATTATATTTCTTATAACACAAACTGTTACAATAAAAATCGCAAACACGTACAATGCACAGAGACAACTAAATAAAAATGTTTCAAAAGATCGAAAAGCCGATGGCTCTTACATCTGACCTAAACGTTTTTGTAGCCTACGGATAAGCTTGAACTAATCAACCGAAGCACTTTCGTTCGTGAGTAGTTGCCAAAGCGATACTTATTGAAACGTCTTTGGTAGTTGCTTGGAAAACATACGAGAACAGAGAAATGACTAAAGCATATGATGATGAGAAAAACAAAAGATGAAAAAAAAGATTTGTTTGATGTTCCTATTGTTAGCACAGTTTAATTGCCAAACAGGCCTGTGCGTCAACGAATAACAAGAAACCCAGCTGTCGCTAGGATAGCCGACTGTACTGGTTGTCAGTGATTTTTAAGGTCATCCAAGGTCGATGATTTTCATCTAATCTAAAACAAAGTATGCGATTTTTTTATCAGTGATCAATAGCAACCTTGGCCCTCTCACCGTTTCCGAGTTACGGCCACTTATAGCTTGAAACTTTCCATTGAAAATTGCAGCCAAACCTCTGCAGTTGGAAACATGGTTACTATCGACAGCCTACATCCGATGGTCATTGATTTTTGTCATTTGAAAGCTAATATGAGACTTTTTATTAGTGATCAATAGCAACCTAAGCCCTATCTCGCACCGTTTAGCCACAACACATCCGTGAAACCGTGACAAACGGACAGACGACAACCATGCCATAAGCTCCACCGTACTTAAGTACTCGGTATTTAAATACGGTTGGCTACAAAAGTATCCTATTGTAGGTTAAAAGTCAAATTGCGTGAAGATAAACAAAAACAAACTTGTTTTAAGAACGTAATTTAGATTTAGCGGAAGCGACGGAATGATTGCAGCCAAAACAGGAAAGGGTAGGTATAGGCTGTAGTAGGCGTTGGGAACACTGAGATTAGGCCTATCTGCGGATTTCCTTCGCTAATGGAGGTGACTGTTGCACTAATGCGACGTTAATTGAAACTGATGTTGCCTTTAGAATGCCTCTCGCCTACTCTGCCCCCTTCTGTCGTTCAGTATCATCGTTCTAATCAAAACTACGGCATGGTGCATACAATTAGATTGTAACCGTTTCAATCACATAAACTGTCCGCGTGTGCGAAATAACTCAAAATAGCGTTTTTACTCGCGAGAGCTAGCATAGCTATAGCGCGTATTAGCTACGGTAATTCTGTCTGTCCGTCCGTCTTGCCTGTCACGTCCTGTTACCGATCGGAGCCCAGGCGAGATAGAGAATGCTGTTTTTCACCACAATATAGCTAGAGTCTCTAGTATTTCGTGACCAAATTTCATGCCGCTGGGTGAAGGGGTTCCCCTCGAACGAGGGCGTGAAAGAGGGGCACCTCTTATTTTACCGATATTTGGTTATCTAGCGCAAAAATGGTTGCAGATATGGGGCACAGACATGCTACTTATCATAACAAGCACTGGCCTCGAGCTTCTTAGGAGTGTCAACATTAATGACTTTGAATGACCTTGAACCCAAAATAGGGGTTTTAGTGATTTTTTGGCGATTTTGGGTTGCAAAAGAATGAATTGCGACGAAATGGATGGATATAGACCAAGATTACCTGCGAACAGGAACTGTTATAGGCTCTCGCGCGTCTCATGAGCATTAGCTCAGATTTCTTGTTCTTCTATTGAAGCTGTACCGAAAGCAACTCTGTTAAAATGTAATTATAGATTAGGTTTCAGGCTGGCTATCGCATTTAATTTTTTTGTCGTGAATTAACGTGCAAACAATAAAAAAAGTTTCATTCAGTTTTTAGTCGTAGTTTATAAATGACAGCCAATCACCGGAGACCAGAATGACGTACGGCGTTTTTACGGGTCGTCAATATAGCTTGCTATGCAGAGCGTTGTATTATACCCCGTTTACACAATGAAGCAAGCATGAAGCAAACGAATTCAATATACACGTGCACGACGTAGGCCCACATGCTTTGAGTTTGCTTCACGTTTGCTTCATAGTGTAAACGGGATATTAGCTACGACCCGTGTGTCTGTCCGTCTGTCTGACCGTCACGCACTAGCACTGGGTTAAAACGATGCATGCAATCTAGAATCACACAGTTTTTATTTTGGGCTTTGTAAAGGAGATTTGCTCGCCGAATCTTTGATGCATATCGTTTGAAAGATTCTTTAAAGATAACTGTGAACGAAAGCTTTCAAAAAAGGGTAGGAAAAACTGGCAATTTTTAACCAATAAGTCGCTTAAGTCGCCATATTTCAGAAACTGTACAAGATACTTGTAAAGCCATGTGGCGCGTTGCAAATGCAGACTACTTACTTACTTACTTACTTACTTACTTGTTCAAACTTAAAGCGACATTTCTGTCGCCTTGAACGACCATACGCGCTCTAGTGTAGAATGTTTTTAGACTACCACAATAAATGAAATACGTTGCGTCTTATTGTATAAAACCAAAGGGCAAAGATCAAGCAAAGACTGAAGTAATTAAAAGTTTGATGCTCCGTCGGGATGACAGAATGTTTCATTAATCGAAACGCCGTGACTATTTATCCGCCAACCGTACAAATAACTTGTAGGCTATTTGCACGGCTGCCTAATCGAAATTACGTTGTTAAGATGCAGGAGTGGGTCGATATTATTACATGCTTTAGCTTATCATTATCATCATCATATTTTTTGCCACTACTGTTGTGTAGTTTACTTTCTTTTAATATATTTATTTTTTATGTAGGCTTACATTCAGATTATAGGCCAGCTGTTCCTTTCGCAAACGCAAACTGTCATGACGTGTCATTAAACAATTACTACTACTGGGCCGCCTGAATTGTCACTTTTAATTCTACCGTGTTTCAGATCAGTTGGAGCAATGTATTATTCTCTAATACCAGTCTGGCAGTTAGCCGATCGTCCATCGGAGTCGTTGGATGTTAACGTGACGCCCGAAGCCAACCTGACTGCTGCGTCAGACCACGTCTGGCTGCAGCGCACACTGTCCGACATTCGAATGACATTTCTGCCCATCATCGTCGCCGGCACCGTCACCAACTGTCTGAATTTCGTCGTCCTGACCCACCGGGAGATGCGGACCGTTAATTTTACACTCTAAGCTGTACGTTGTCGTCATCATCATTGCTCTTAACCTCGCCCAGATTTCCTGTCTACATCGCTACTTTTAAAGGTTTTTTGAAGCCCGGATTTTATTTATCGAGTCTGTATTTTTATACTTTTTCGATCATCATTTTCTTCTCCTTTTATCTAGAATTCTTTGTCTTCTTAACGTTGACCGTTATTTTATAGCTGTCCTTCAACCGGTGTTTCTTAGTGCTCTTGCTCGTTTCGTTTTAAATGCTCATTCTCCGTCCTTTTGAAGACTATCATTCTTTGGGTTTAACATCGTCCAGATTTCGTAGCCCTCTGCGTACTTTAGTTCTGCGGCATATTTTAAAAATTATTTTTCAGTTTCTTGATCTAACGTAATACTTCCTTGTTATTCTGATTTTCACGTTGTGCAAGACAGTCAGATGATTATTTCTGTTCGTGCAGATTTCGTAGCGATCGTGAGATGCGGACCGTGAGTACTGCCGTGTACCTGTTCTCTCTGGCGGTGGCCGACCTCGGCGTCATGTACATGGAACTGTTCCGAGTCTGGTTCGAGTGGACGCAGCTGGTTGATCCAGCGACATGCATTAGAAACTCAGCGTGACGGAGTCGGTAAATGAACTCCTTCACATGGTACTAATGCAGGAGTTAAGACGACGAATAACAGCCGACGGTCACCGAAGATCTACAAAATCGAGAGAGATTAGGCTTATAACTGCACCAACAAGTTGATCCAGCGGTATACTTTAGCGACGTTTACTGCCGCGTCGTCAACTACGCCAACGGAGTGGCGCGTGACTATTCCAACTGGCTGATTGCCTGCGTCACACTGGAGCGACTTGCAATGGTAGCCTCACCGCATCGCGCCAAATACTTCTGCACTCCGAAAACGGTAGGCCTATTATATCGCCTGATACTCTAGGCACTCACCGTTACTAGCTTTTTGCAGTGCCTTTACTAGTCAATATTATTTAATTTTTTTTTGGTTTGCATCCGTGACTGAGGATGAAGAAGCAAGCAATAGGAGTCTACTCTAACGTAAGCCTCAAAAATTTGGTTGGACAAGCACCGATTAGCCTAGGCCCTACAGATAGCCGTAATTGTGCGGTGTTTTTAATCATCGTCATCGTCATTTATTTATTATACTAAATGAATAGATAAAACTAAATTATACAAAGGCAAATAAGCCAAATTCTGTGATTCTAACGACAGCGAAAATGCTACTAAGTAATGTGTCCAAAATGTGATCTTGTTACAAAGAGGTTAGCATAACAAGAAAGCCCAGCTATCGCTAGGGAAGACGCGCTACAGCCTATGCAGTTTCTGTTGAAGTATTGACTTTCAAGGTCATCGAAGGTCGACGACTTTCATGTTATTTGAAAGGACGTATGCTACTTCCTATTAGTGATGAATAGTAGCCTTGGTCGTATTTCTCACCGTTTCCAAAAATCTGGCCAGTTTTTCGTGGAAAAACGCACATTTTTACCCTTCTATTCAACCCCGAATTTAAAAATGTTCCCTTGCATTAGATCGCTGAAATTTTGCATGCCTAGCTTAAGAGACAAGGCTAATCATTCGTGAAAAAAAATTTCTACCACGACCTACCGTTTAGCCACAATACATCCGTGACAGACAACGACAGACGGACAAACACGCGTCAAAAATCTGATCGCAGTTTCTGCGAGTTTCGATGCATTGCATCTCCAGTGCAGATCTATGCGATTGCGTTTGATGGCGTACATGTTCACGCAGGCGAAGCGTGTGGCGGTCGGACTGCTGCTGATCATCTGCCTGCCTCACGTTCACTGCCTGGTCTACAGCCGAGCCCAACTCAACATCTGGTGGGTCTGCTGGGAAGATCCCGATTCCATGACCGCCAGAATCCTCGGCGCCCTCGTGGAGTTCACCGTCGGATGTGTCGTCATCATCGTCGTCTTTGTTCTTAACCTCGTCCAACTACCACTACTTTCTTCAACGCTTAATTCCTTTCTTCTAGTTGGAGTTTCTTAATGTTCTCCAAGGTCATCTATCATTATTTGTCTTCTTAACGTTTACGGTCATTTTTATCTGCGTATTTTTCCTCCAAGGCCTTGCCCCAGTGAATTGTTTTCCTTGCTTGTTTGGTTTTGTTCATCATCATTCTTCATGTTCTTAACCTCGTCCGAATTTCGTAGCCACCCGCCACCGGTTCACCGCTTGTTTTGTGACGCCTACTTTAGGGGCCATAATTCTTCGAATCTCCATTTATTGATTCTTGTAGTTGTTATTTCCACGTACGTACGATGTTTTGCGTGTTCTTAACCTCGTCCTGTCGTTCCACATCTACCGCAACCAGATCCCGTCGTCGGCTCCGTCGTCGCAGAACAATCTGACGGCGTACAAACGACAGACGCACAACCGGCGACTGACGCGCACCTTGCTTGTCGTCGCTGTCGTCTTCCTCGTCTGCGAGACGCCAAGGATGCTCACGTCGCTGCTGCTGAAGCTGATAGAGAAGACGCCAACTCGTCGCATCATTCTCAACGCCGCGTTCGCTCTCTCCGGCGTCAATCACGCAGCTAACTTCTTCATCTATACATGTAAATCTTGGTTATGACGTTCAGGTTTCGGTCAACTTTATCTACGCGTTTAAGTCTCGCAACAGCTTTTTGTCGCTGCGTCGATCGGTCTCGAGTAATGCGGTTTTAGTCCTGACGTAGAGTCGGCCAAATATTCTCCCTAGTCGAGATTTTGGTCAACTTCATCATGCAGCGTTCGTCTCAGTCTCGAGCAATATCGTTTTTGAGCAAGAAATCTTGTTTTCGTTCTGAGCATAGGTCTAATAATTATGGTGTTGGGACTGAACGGTTGGTTTTTTGCTTTTGGTGTTAAGATCATGCGAAATGTTCACCTGCGTTCGTAGTCTCAAAAGAGCATCGTCATGGTCTCGGTCTCGAGTAATACGGCGTGTCGGTGTTGGGATGTAACACTGCAGATTTTGGTGTTAACTTCTTCATCTATATCGTTCTGTCGCCGCGCTTTCGTCAGCTGCTTGTCGAGCGACTTCAGCCTGTCAGTGACGTCATCGCACGATGCTTCGGACATCACCGTACGCAGCGTCCAAACAATCGCCTCTGTTGCTGCTGCTGTGGCCGTCGCTGCATCGCAAGAATCGACCACGGCGAATCCAGAGACGTAACCGTCCAGTTTAGTCTGCAAGTTTTCGACGGACCCACTGTTTAACCGGACCGACGGCAAACGGAGTAGATGTGACAAACGCAATGAACGCAAGAAAACTACGCAACAAACGCGGCTGACGTGACGGCCAAAACGCAAGCACAGAAGCGATCGTTGCATCAGCTACGTCAGTTGCGTTAAGTTACATTGCGTTAATGGAAACCGCGCTTTATGGCGTATATATAAAATGTAGGCCTACGGTATATACAGGGTGGTCCAGCTAAAGTGAAGCCAACTTACATTTTTGCTGGCAACATTTGAATGCATAGGTAAAATTTAATGATTTTTTTGCAAATGTGATAACAGTTCAGACACACACATTGGGAATCATAAAAATTTAATATTGTTCGTCAGATGGCGTAACCAGGTTAGGTATTTTC
>Ga0209367_1009689_pt1 | contig 13008 bp, 11 predicted proteins | sample WorMetLIZISLAND2_FD_187412 | JGI IMG/M metagenome (GOLD analysis project Ga0209367, IMG submission 187412) | Marine gutless worms symbiont microbial communities from Max Planck institute for Marine Microbiology, Germany - Olavius geniculatus... ... | reverse complement strand
ATACAATAAATGGTGCAATTTTTTGGCCCACCATGTAAATATAAGATGGTATGTACTTGTCTCAACCACGGGCCCCCCGTCGGGGAATGTTGCCCCCCTGTCGGGGCCATCCCTGGCGCCGCCCCTGTCTTTCAGGGCTTTTAAAATATGGCTAGTTTTTGTCGAAAACGCAAATTTATTCTGCCCCTTTCTTTTAACCTTAAATTTAAAAATCTTTCCCTTGCATTAAATCGCTGACATTTTGTTTGCCAAGGTTTAAGACACAAGGTTAATTATTTGTGTACAAAATTTTTCCTTTAACATCACTGTTTAGCCGCAATACATCCGTTACGAATGACGACGGCGGAGAGACAGACAGACGACAATCATGCCATAGAATAAACGCCTAGAGCATAGCTGTAGCGCGTCAAAACCTGAGCTAGTGCCGCATCACTAGAGAGCGACACTGTTGACTATAAATAAATAAATGCACACCTAACAAAACGTCGCCAGTGGCTTAGTCGTCTCACTTACAGTTCTATCAGTCACAGACGGTCATCGCGCGCTACTGTAACAAAACGCTGTTTGGTGATTCTGTAGTTTGAAAATTTTCAGTCGAAAAGCGTCAGTCTTTTATCAGTCTGTATGTTTACCAAGTCGCAAGTTTTAACGGATAATTTTCACTGACAGTCCACATCAACGGTTTACTTCATTCAGGCAAGACAGCGTCGTTTTTCTCTCAAACAAAACAATAATGCTTAATGTCTATCTGTAAAAACACAGTTTGTTTATTTGGCTTAACACTGATGATAAACTTTCGTGCTGAAATCATTGCGAGTGTTATTTCTGTCGAAGCATTATTTACATGTTCTAATCTGATTTGTTTTTTTTTACAAGTATGCACATTTTGCAATTGTTTTAGCTCATAGAGTTTACAAACTACAGCTATGGTATGAGCATCTTAGCTATCATACAGGTGTCCGTGTTTCCGTCTCTCACACAAATTTTATAAATGTACAGAACATCAGTTTATACACTTGTTAACGACGACATGCAGTGACTGACACATCGAAAACAGCAAAAATCATAAAAAAGTGATATCACTCACCATCACATCGTCTAACTGTCAATGTGCTGTTGAATAATACCATCTTTTTATGATTTTTGCTGTTTTCGATGTGTCAGTCACTGCATGTCGCCGTTCACAACTGTATTAATAAAAACCGTAACCTTGAAGTTACGAGACGACACCAACCACCAGACCACTTTTACTTACTTACACAGGCACGCAGGTGTGAACAACTTGCGCAGAGTTATTATTTGTTAAAGGATCGGCTGGGAGTTAAACCGGGGACATTTTGGTCTCAAATTTAATACCTTAACCGTCGTGCCACTAACTTCAGAATGTTTAAATCGGCCGCGAAAGACACCATATTCATTCCTCACTTTAGATGATCCGTGCAACGGTGCAACGTCTAATTTCCGCGACATTTTAGCCGCTTACGCGCCTCCATTTTTACCCCATTTGCATAGACTTCTTAAAATAAGGACTGACGCCGGCCATGCTCCGGTTCACAGATTTGGATCCATCGGCATTTTTAGTATTTTTAGTGTAACAGAACTGTCAAACGTGGTCTATTTGTTACAAAATTTTGTCCACATAGTGTCACAGACAACGCGAACAATTTTGTTACTGTATGATGCCTACTTTCTTGTGTGTGCATACAGCGTGGTTAAACCCCACGTCGGTATTTTTAGTATTTTACTACAACTTTGTCAAACGTGGTCAGTTTGTTGCCGATAGGCCGAAGTTCGCGAGCCCTTAGTCCTCATTTTAAGAGGTCTATGCCCATTGGTAATTTTTTTGGCCACCCTTCGTCTATATTGAGTCCTTTAGGTGGCACATTTACCTCAACCCCTTTCGTCAATAAACGCTACTACCCCAGTCGTGATGATTCTTGTGGCTAGCCGCCACTGTTGCTAACCAGACTAAATTTGGCGCTCCGCATGCAGTCGTGTCATTTTATTCATAACTTTTATTACTTTGATTGTACTTGTAACATAATTTGAGATGCGCGCAGTAAGTAGTAATTGTTGTAAACTTGTAGCTATAGTAAAAACTATAGTTTGTTAAACTATAGTGACTTTTTAAACTTCAATAGAATTGCAAATATATTAGGCGTGTATTTAGACAGACTGCAAGAAATTAAGTTAAAACAACCGCGCAACAGCAGTTTGAAACGAAATCTACGAGAGATACGGGATGTTGCAGAAAGACTAAAATGGCGTAGTATATTCGATACCGGTTCGATATTCCGAAGATCCACTATTTCGACTGTCCGTTATTCCGAAGGTTCACTGTGCAGATAGGCTTACGCGCCACATTGCTAGGGTTAGAGTTATGGTTAGGGTTAGAGTTAGTGTTAGGGTTAGCGGGAATTCTTCAGCTTTCGGAATAGCGGACTTAAATTGTATATTCTGCCTACGTTGAACGTGTTTGTAGGAACCAATGAACCAATCTAGCGAACGTAATATCTAGTGGTGACTATACGCTATGGAGTCGTTGACGGCGACGTCTGCTGCTGACGTCATTCAAGTGACACAGCCGACCACTGAGCCACTCAATGTGATGGGACAAGTCTGCAGCGTCGTCGTTTCACTCATGATTGTGATCGGAGTGGTCGGCAACGTGCTAGTCCTGACAGCAAACAGAAATAATATGTAAGATGGCGGCCGCCGCCATCTTGGATTTTTGCACAGAAGGTGATAACTCAGTGCCGATTGATGTGGATTAATCAAATTAAGTATAACGGAGTCGTTGGCAACGTGCTAGTCCTGACAGCGGTCATTCAGCGTCCACAGCTGCGCCGATCTGTCAACGTGTTCATAGCGTCTCTGTCGGTCACCGACCTCATCTTCAGCGTGACCGTCATGCCGTTTTACGTCGACGCGTACATTCATCGTCGCTGGCGCTTGGCAAACAAACAAGTCCAAAGACGACGACAATTGATCCCGAAGGTTACTAGCTTATTTTCTAAAGCAGCTAACTCACTCCGGCACTTGCTAGTTGCTTGTGTGTGTTTTCAACCCATTACTGAATGACGTATTGCGATTGGGACGCTATGCAGTAGTGAGCTAGACATGACAACTCAACGAAACACCGTTATTTCTCAGCCTGACATCTGGTGTACACATCGGAAAGGTTGCTTTGTATATTTATCGTCGCTGGCGCTTCTCGCCGGCCTTGTGTCGCTGGCACACGTTTTTCGGTACGACGGTGATCGTGTCGTCGTCGCTTCACATCGCCCTGAGTGAGTGGGGTTCAGCGTTCCGCCGGACGCGGTATGTATCAGTTCGGGGACCGGTTCACGTCGCCCTGATCGCCACCAGTCGCTACCAGCTCATCGTGCATCCGCGCTTTCACGGCCGCTGGTTGTCGTCGGCGCCGGCCGTGGCGTCACAGATCGTCTTTGCCTGGCTTGCGGCGGTGCTGATCGTGCTGCCCGGTGTTGTCGGTGTCCCGACAAAACAAGGAAACAGGGATATAAGCTTAAGTTTAAAAATAAGTTCAAAGATTTGGTTAGGGTTAGGGTTAGAAATTAGGTTTAGGGATAGTGTTAGAAATTAAGGTACGAGATAGGGCTAGGCATTGGTGTAAAGATAAGTTAAGAATTTTTCAAGGGTTAGGATAAGAAATAACGTTAATTAAGAATCAAAGTTTGGGTTAGGGTTATTGTTCGTGTAGTGGGGTAGTTTTGACGTTTCCGGTTTTGTCGGTCCGGTTTTGACAATGTACCGGTGTTGTCGGTGTGCTGCCTGCACGCGTCGGTTGGTTGGATCAGTACAGTCACTGCAGCTACGACCGCGCCGCGTCGTACGAAGCACTCACGCTCATCTTCTGCGCCGGCTTCATCGTGCCGTGTCTCGTCATGGTCTACTGCTACGCCATGATCTGGCGCCGCACGCGACAGGTCGGCCGGCAGGTTGACAACTACAAGCGCGCCTATCGACAGCTGCAGGTCGCCCGTCAACACAGCGTTCACGCAGACGACCGACAAGTCCTGCCGCTGGGGTCTGTTCCAGCTGACCCGCAGGCTCTCGTGCATGCCACACCGCAAACAGCGCAGGACACCAACCATCACGAGATGGCGACACAAGATGACAAGAACTCATATTCTGACGATGTGATGGAATGCCAACAACGTACAGTTGACGCCGACTTTCCAGACAGACTGTTGCCCGCTGCCGTTACCAGCGCGACAACGGTTGTCGCGCGGATGGAGAAATCAAACGATGAAACGCCGCAAAACACATCGACCGTTATCCAGTGGAGTTCAACGATCAGTGAACATAGACACACTTCGACTTGCTTGAGCCACAACAATGACGAAGAAGAAGAACAGACAAAGCCACAGACGACAACCAAACATGAAGGTTACTAGCTTTATTTTCTAAAGCAGCGGGCACCGGCACTTGCTTGTTCGTTCTCTATGTTGTTGAAACCATTACTGGATGGCTTCTTTTCTGATGTACCGTCAAACTCTGTGTCTAAATGGGACGCTATGCAGTAGTGGATTAAACTTGACAACTCAACGACACACCACCGTTTCGGAGTCCGACATTCTGGTGTTACCGTGTACATATAAAAAAGGTTGCCACTAGATGTGTGCGGGAACGGATTTGTTGTACCAATTTTCTCTCATTTCGATGACTTTTTGTCTATGTATTACCGTGATTTGAGTCATTTTAGCCAGCTTATGATATACACGGTAATTTAACGACCCAGTTAAAGTGTAATAAGATATTTAATAACCTCGTTCTTGCCAAATGTTCATAGTGTTCGTGACAAAATTTTGTAGTCTATATCTGTGTGTATTTAACAAAGATATCAACAATTGTAAAATAAAACGCCTTTAGAGACACAGTGCTGATTTTGGTTAAAAAAATCGGTTGGTTTGTCGTTGTGTGATAAATAATTATGATATACGATGAATGCAGACAAAGACGGAGAACGTCGCATTTCGTTCCAGCATCATCAGCTGGTGACGTCACCACGCCAGGCAAGCAGCTGTAGCAGAAAAAAGGAATCGTGGTCGCCTGAACGTTCGACGAGCAGCAAAAGCAGCGACTACTACGTCCCGGCCAAAAACGCAACCTACGACGTCGACGATAAACGGCCTGAAACCAGCGTCAATCAGTCGGCGGCGGCTGCGACCAGTTGTGCTGCAGCGACGCCGCCGGAAGTCGCCGCAGACGTCGAGGAGCAGGCGACCAACAGGAATCAGTACGCGACAGCCGGCCAGCTGCTGACAGAAATCGGTAGCACCGTCCTTCTGTCAGTCGCTCGCCTGCAACAGTTTCTAACAGACGGTCCGCCGTCGCTACTGCGTCGTCGACTGTTCGGTCAAGAGTTCAGTGAACTGTCAGCGACGTCACTGTTGCCATGATAATGACGATAATGATAATAACGATAAACATATTTTATAGCGCTAGTATGCAGAGTTACATAGGCGCTGGATGACAGTCAGTTAAGCGGTATTAAGCAGAAATGTTTTGCATGTCTCTTGATCGCAAAGTTCGTGTTACGCAGCAAAATATTTGAGAGAAGGTTGTTCCAAATAACCGAAAGAACGTTTAGAAAAATCACTGCTCAGTGTTGCTACAGTCAGAAGAGGTAATGCAGCAGAGGTCAGTGAACTGTCGGCGACGTGGTTGTCGAAGCTGAAACGCAGTCAGCGACAGCGTTCTCGCTCTCTGCACATCATTCTCGCCGTCTTCCTCGCGTTCGCTCTGACCTACCTTCCGTTCACCGTCACAAACCTGGCCGACCGGCGCGCCGTGCTTGACCGCAGTGTCTACATGCTGACGTCGCTGGCGTTCTGGGCCGGCTGCAGCGTCAACCCCATCATCTACGGCATCCTCAACACACAGTTCCGACGCGCCTACGCCACCACCGTCATCAACTGCTGGAGACATGCTCGCGACATGTTCGCAGCCTAGGATAAGCTGTCACTGCCACCACGCCGCATGACTTTGTGTCTTGTGCTAGTAATAACAGTAATTAGTAGTCCCATATATTATTTTATATTTGTGTATTTTTAATATGTCGGTCGTATTGGACATGTAAATTATATCGTGTCTGAGATGTGTTGATATGCTCTTAACTTAATTCAGCCATTTGGCTGCAATAACAATAAAGCTGTGTTACTTTGTGTTTACCGTCATCTGGGCGACAAATATGTAAACCGTTAAGTGCGCCCCAGTATGTAGCAGAATGATATGTTAACAGTTTACAGGCTAACGACGAATTAGATAAATGCATTTGTTGATGTGACTGCAAAACAAGTTGCTTGACTACCGCAACAAGTAGCAGATATTTCTGCCAGCTCAGAACAAACGCCACATATTCATACAAATTTTCTGAAACTTAAAACGAGCACGCAAAATTTGGTTGACATCGTGCGACAAAATTACCCCTAAATCACACAATTTACAGTTTTGACATGCAATGCTATATAAAGCCTAGAGTACGGAAATGCGCAACACAATGCAACGCAATACAATACGACTTTTTCTGAGTCAAAAAGCTTTCAGCTTCAGGTGGGCTTTGCCGCCGACCATCTAGGTAGCGGCTCCACCCTTGACCACACTGTGAGCTAAGCCCTTAGACCCGAATTAAAGGCTCGCGCCACCGCGCTCGTAGCCTACTGCCCTCCTTTCCAGCTTCTGAATCCGCCAGTGAATATGAATACAGCAGTTTGTTGGGTTAAAGCTCGCTAGTTATTATGCTACATCTCTGTTAGTCTATAATTAGCTACCCGTAATCTGAGGTTATCCCCCTTACTCTGTCGTCGAAGTTATATGTGTAAAAACGGGCGTGCTTCGCTATTATTTGTGCAATACGTTTCAGATAGCCCAGCACTAATGATCAGCGTACATCAACGCCCCACTGGACAGACGGACAGACGAACAATATTACGATGGCATTACCCAAATTCCAGCCCAATGACTCAATACACATTCAATAGCATGACCCTGGTGACTGTAAAAACAAGGAATGCAAACTGACTGGTAGCAAGAACCAGCTGTTCCTGTGCGTCGTTGATGACGAGTAGATGTGCAGCTTAATGCAGTGATTGACATTCGCGTTCAGTAGCATACCAGTTCACGTGACGATTCACTGCTTTGTAGCAGGCTTTCATTGACGGAAGGTAGGCTACGTGAAGGTAGCAGGACACCCTGCACACAGAAAACAATAAGCATACAACGTAGGTATGAGGCAAAAGTTACGATTTTTCGATAAAGTAAATTATTTTTCCAAAACAGGGTTTTGTGCAGTGCTGTCAAGGCATTATCTTGTAACGTCGTTAACGCATGTGTTAATTTCTAACGCACAGGTTAACACGTTAGCTAGCGCACTATTATATTGCTGATAGGCTATTGTAGTGGACTGCATTGAGAGGTTACATGACACTTCATCATGCGACAGTTCATCGAGGCTACAGTTAAGCGCAGCGAAGGGTCGCACCAACTTGCTCATATCTATGACAATTTGTTTAACGTAGTGACATCTGGCGGCGAACAAAATCGTTCTGAGAAAAACGCAACAGCCGTCACCGAAACCCAATAAACTAATAAAATTAGCAGGCCCGCCTCATTTTGAACGAATTAAATTATTTTCTAATCAGTTTTGTTACTTATCATTATATTTGGAGCAACTTGAGTTTTCCTCAATTTCCTGGTTTCCAGGGACGTAATGGTGGGAGAATGCAGGGGAGAAACAGTCCGTAAATACTTGCATGTAGGCCTACTTTTCAACCTCTATGGCTAAACGTAGGGGAAGGCTGCCAGCAAATAAGTAGGAAAAAGAAAACAACATAAGAAACGGTGGGGAAAACAGGGAAATAAGAAAAAAATGATGAAAAAAGAGAAGAGGATAAGGAGAGACAGGATCAAAAAAAGGGAGAAAAATGAAAAACAGTAAAAAAGCGACAGTAAAAAAATAGGTCAGAGTGACAAGAAAAAAAAGAGAAAAAAAATTGAGCAGAAGAAAACACTCACTAAAGAAAAATTTGGCATGATAGGCCCACAAATGCTGTTTTTCATTTAACCTCTACGCGCGATGACAGCCTTTAGTTCATCTACTTCGTTCTGCAGCTGAGCACTGGACGACCGCAACTGTGATGCGGCCCTCTGCAATTGCGTCATGCCGGTTTGTAGCTGAGACATTGCAGTTGACTGGTGTGTCACAGATGTCTGCAGGCGTGACAGACAGACGTGTCTCAGACTGTGACTCAGTAGCACCTGACTGCATATGGACACGGTTCTTTCTAACTGCGACACGCGGGTCGTCAGCTGATCCAGCATCTGTTCAGTGTGAGCCTTGCTCTGAGACACAACAGACTGTCCTGAGCTCATTGAGAACTTGATAATAATCTGACGCAGCTCTAACGTCGCAGTTGGCGTCAGCTGGTCGGTGCGTCTGCTGCGATTGGCGTTATTTTGCTCTATGATCTGCAGGCGAAAGAAAACTGTTATACCAACTGATCCATCACTTGCCCTGTGCGAGCATTGCCCTGTGACACGGCTGTCATGAGCTCACTGAACTGTTGGTTGGTGCGAGTGCTGCTCTGCGATGTAGCTGTAGACAGCTGATAGAGTATTCGATTGATGTTATTGTTGATACTGACGTCATTCTGACGAAGCTGCAACACAATTATTGTCATCAGCTGATTGAACACATCCTCAGTCCGATTACTGTTTTGTGACATGAGCTGATGCAACTGTGACGACACATCTGTTTGTAGCTCACTGAGAGCTTGCTTAGTGCAATTGCCGTACTGTGTAACGATCACGACCGTTTATGGCTCAAAACGGGTGTTTCCGTGTAAAATAGGGCCTTTTGGAGGTCTCGATGATACAAAATAATGTATGGGGGTCAAAATTCCCCGAAGACATGATTTTGTGGGCCTAAATAGGCATGTTAAGCCATATTTGCTACATTTTCGAATCGCGATATCTCGACATTTCTGCACCTACAACAGGTCAATTTTTTTTTTGCTCGCTTCGCTTGCCGATTATTTGTAGCCCTGCTTTTAAGTCTGTGGCACCATCTTTGTTCGTCTTTAGGACTATTGTTTCAACTGCACTAAAGTTAATGTGGTCAGTTGAATTCTCAGAAAAATTGTTAACATTGTTAGGCCTACAGCAGATCACATTTTAAGGCTATAGGCCCTAATGCATGAAATTTGATTTTGGCTCGGGTTCTGCCCCAGAACCCGCTGGGAAAGCCTACAACACTCACCTAGTCCATAACTAGAATTTTGGACTTCCTCTAAAGCTAGGAAAAAAGAAAAGAAAAAGTAAAAGTTAATGGGAAAAGGTTAAATAGGGAGGTAAGGATGGACGAAATAAAAGGAAAGGCAAAAAATAAAAAGAAGGAACCGAGAAGACAAGTAAAAAAAGGAAAGAAACTCCCTGAATTTGTTTACCCAGGAAAAATTTCCTGTAGCTACACCAATGCAAAAATGCGTGCAATTATACACAAAAAAACTTCAGCTTCTGAAGCACAACGTTTTCCAGACTCTTTTCCAGGGCTTTGTCCCTGGACCCCACTAGAAAACTTCTGTTTTCCAGACCCCGTTACTTCACGCCCCATAAACTTAAAGTCCTAACTAGCCCCCGAGTTTAGTGCGTTCAAGTAAGGCCTAATAGCCAAACACATTCATTTCATTATGACTTTTGTGTGTTTACACAAACCCTTACTTGAATTTTTAATGCTGTACTTTAGGCGATTTTCTAAACATTTCCATGCAAAAATAGCTGCTAAATCGTCGACCTTTTTAATAAAAAGTGTTCAGCTTTTGGGAGCTTCGCCCCGGCCAAACCCCCACCAAGGGCTCTGCCCAGGCCTGGACCCCTCTGGGGGACTTCCATTTTCAGACCTCTTAGTTCGTCCCCCAATGCTCACTGAAAATCGCCGCCCTTGCTTGTGTGTCACTGTATATATTCAGCTATCCAGCTTTTGAGCTGGAAATGTGTTTAATCAACTCAGTTCAGTTCAGCTACGTTACGTTTCAATTTAAACTTAAGTCGGCTTTTCCTCTGTCTTTTTGCGTGGTGCGGATGTGGCTTCCGTTCGGTGTTGACAATTATTAATTGCATTTAATTTTCTTGTTTCTGCATTCTGCTGCATAATAATCTTGCCAGTGTGAGCGCTTTGTGTAGAAACATAAAGTAAATTGTGGTTGATACGAGCATTTTGTATTCACTGTTGTTTGTCAATGAACGTTATGGATGGTTGGAAACTTAAGACAACACCGCTGGTTAGACTACAAAGACCAATGTTTGTATACATTCTGCTGTTATGCTTGAAAATTCTGTACTTCCAATGCCCCATGTCGCGATGTCACGGACTTTATTCTTTAAAAAAACGTAGTTTGTAAAATTTTATTCGAGTTTGAAAAATATTTATAGATCTTTCTGTTTCTTTTCGAAGATTTAGGCTGCTAGAAAAAAAAACATCTGCTTGCATCTAGCCTGTTACAATGTGGTATTTTTACGCGCGACAGCAGCTACTGCAATTCTGACTGTTTGTCTGTCTGTCTGTCTGTCTGTCACACTGGTGGATCAGTCAAAAACGGTGCAAGCCAGAATCACCAAATCTTCACCGTCGGCTGCCTGGAAGACTTTAGTTTCAGGATCCCTAAAGCTACTGCTGTAGCCAGTGGCGGTTTTAGACCCGGGCCGGGAAGCACAGGTCCACAGTTTTGCTCCACCCCCCTCCCAGTTTCGTGGCCACCCATGATTTTTTTTGCAAATATAAAACAAATATCTGATTTCTTTGCATTTCAAGTTGTACAAAATGGGCAAATTTTCGGTTTTCATTGTACGTCCAAAAACCAAAAGTGCTACAGCTTCAGACTTCTGACCCTCTTACCAGGGGCTCTGCCCCTCAATTCTTCTGGGGGCTCTGCCCTGACCCACCTTATAGGCTCACGCTACCATGCTCGCCAGGGGGCCGTGCCCCCAGATTTTGCAGGCTAGAACCGCACTGGCTGTAGCACATCTTAGCCATCGCAATTCTGTTCGTCCATTTGTCTGTCCGTCACACGGGTGGATCAGTCAAAAACGGTGCAAGCTAGGATCACCACATCTTCACCATTGGTTGCCTTGAAGAATCTAGTTTCACGATCCCTATAGTTTTTCCATAAATTTGAAAGGGGTTACCCCCAGCGAGGGCACTGAATAAGAAGGGGGAAATTTGTGATTTTTAGCCAGTAAACCGCTGTATCTCAGAAACTGTGCAAGATAGGGCGTTGGTTACTATTAATCACTAATAGAAGTCCTACACTGGCTTTTTATTGGCACCGAAAGCAATGATCTTGGATGATTTTGAACATCAGAATAAAGGTTTTATGGACTTTTTGGTGATTTTTGGCTGCAACGCACATTTTGAGAGCGATTTGCACTAAAATCACTAGAGATAGACAGGACAGCCTGCATATGAAACTTTCAGCATTAAACGTAGTTTTCACTAGGTTAAATTTTGCACCTTTTGCATTCAAGGAATTCTCTGTACGCCGTATAGGGTCATCAAACTTGGGTACCCTCTTCAAAATACTTGCATTTGGTCATTCGAACAGCAGCAGCCATGTGAGATGGTGGCGCCGTCTGGCGATGTGAATGCATCGTACCCAATGTAAGTTGCTGGGATTGGTGAGCTTAGATTTGTTCGCAGTTGGCTTTCAAACATGCACTGCTGTTGCGTGTTTCCTTTGCGTTAGCTAGGCTTTCTTGTTACTTTAGTTTTAATGGGTGGTATTCGGAGTGTCAGTTTGTTTTTCATGACCTGTTGTGTAATATTACATGGTCCCCATCCCTATTTTTACACCAGTCTGCAATTGGCAGCACAGGAATTACTAGGTGTCATTGCGATTAGTTTTCATTGTCATTTCTTGTGCAGCTGACTTTCTGATATTAATAAATGTACAAAACATCAGTTTATACACTTGTTAACGGCGACATGCAATGAGTGACACATCGAAAACAGCAAAAGTCATAAAAAGGCGATATCACTCACCATCACATCGCCTAACTGTCAATGTGCTGTTGAATAATATCATCTTTTTATGATTTTTGCTGCTTTCGATGTGTCACTCATTGCATGTTGCCATTAACAAGTGTATAAACTGATGTTTTGTACATTTATATTTGCTGTTTTATTACAATGACAAAGTTTTATGTTGATGGTCAATTATAAATCATCTGCTTTACATGGCCATAAAGACTCTGAACCTTAAATATTTTGGGGGTCACGATTTTGATCTTTAAGGGTCACGTGACGTCATCAGAACGTGACCATCAAACTCGTTGAGAGCACTTTCCTGTTGGTGGTCAATGATGACCATGAATCAATCTTGCATAGATATTGAGATACGGGGCTTCAAAGATTTTCAAAGATTTCACAAGTTTGACCTTTTGAGGTCACGTGACGTCATCAGTCATGTGACCATTGGACTCGGCATACATGGTTTCCTATTGGTGGTCCATTGAAACCATGCGTGTATCTTGCACCGTTATGGAGATATGGGGCCCCAAATATATTGGGGTCACGACCTCCACTTTTGGGGTCACGCGACGTCATCGCTCACGTGACCATCGGACTTGGCGTGGGCACTTTCCTATGGTGGTCAATGATGACCATGCACCTATCTTGCATGGGTACGGAGATACGGGGCTTCGAAGATTTTGGGGTCACGAGTTTGACCTTTTGGGGTCACGTGACGTCATCGGTCACGTGACCATTCGACTCGGCACATGTGGTTTCCTATTGGTGGTCCATTGGAACCAGCGTCTATCTTGCACAGTTACGGAGATATAAAGCCTCAAATTTGCATTTGCCCATGTTAAAGGCCAAAAGTTCACTGCGCATGCTCCGTGTCACGTGACCTGTAGGCAGGGGGTCGAAAATTACCACATATTTGGAATTCCCAGGTCCACATTGCCTATTCACTATACAACTTCTAT
>Ga0209367_1009688_pt1 | contig 13010 bp, 4 predicted proteins | sample WorMetLIZISLAND2_FD_187412 | JGI IMG/M metagenome (GOLD analysis project Ga0209367, IMG submission 187412) | Marine gutless worms symbiont microbial communities from Max Planck institute for Marine Microbiology, Germany - Olavius geniculatus... ... | reverse complement strand
AAAGCTGCTGATAAAACTCTGGAATTGTCATAAATTAAACTAAAAGCGCTAAAATTCACGAAAAATCACGTTTTTCACGGAAATCGGCGTTTTTCACGGAAGAAGGCCAATTTCACGGAAAATGTCATGGCCGTGAAATCATGAATTAAGTTGGTCCCTACTGATCAGTTAGTAAACCGTTTGTTAATTGTAACTTGCTAGTTAAGTTTGTGCGTGATTCTGAACAAAACCTTGACTGGCTGTCAGCTAACTGAGCGATAAACTATAGTTGCTTAGCAACGATGCACACGACACTTATCACTTCCGCCTAGTGCAGGCGAGCGTCATGAATATTAATGAGTGCAAGCGCACGTCAGCCAGCCCACGAGCCAGCTAACCAACTGCAGATGGCCATTTTGTCCATTCATGAATGGGTTTTTGTAGTAAAATTTGTAGCAGCAAATGTCTCCTCAAGCGTTTTGAAGAATTCACTATACGGTAAAATCATTGTATAATATCACATTCGTCAATAAACTGCTTGCAAAATCGTACAAAAGTTGAGTAAAATACAATAACTACGATCGACAGATAACTGGCCAATTTCTGCCAGTTAAATTTTTGGCCATTATAACCGTTGGTTAGTGCAACTGGAAACGTGAGTTATGCATATCTGTCAGTTAACACTAATTTTACCGAATAGTTAAGATCCAGAAACCTGCCATAAATCGCTGTAATAAAACAGAAATGCACTGCCAAAAAAAAACCTGTCTCTCGCTGGTCTCCCATGACGGCAGTTGACCGACCACCCACAGCATTCAAAGTCTGTTGCTGATGAGTGAGTTGTGCCGTTGGTTTCAAACACCAGTGGCTGGAAGGGGTGAGTGGCTGGCAGATTATTATTGTTATTATTATCAAGATTTGTTGCAGAAATAAATTCATGTATAACGAGCATTCATAAACAATTTGAAAGATTCTAGAGACAAAAATTGCAAAAACATCAGTGCACATCGAAGCAGCTGTGTTCTAAATTTCACATTTTCTGCAATGCAATAAAAATGCTAATAAAGTTGATGTTGTCGTGTGTTTTTCTATGTGCCATTCTACTTGACTTGACGGTATTTTTCACGCTCGTGTTGTTAGAAGATGCATTTGTCAACATTTTATTAAACGATTATATATGATGACGATGACTGACAGTTATTATATAAAAAATTTCAGACAAAACTGATAATCTTTGCTGAACTATGACCATTTATATACGGGCCACTTTTTAGCATTGTTAGCGTTCACTAGATACATGCAGAAGTAACACACCCAATCTTTGAATGCAAATATGATGACAGCACCAGCAACAAGCAAAAGAAACACTACTCCGACGCAGACCATATACTGCAACAATAAACATTAAACAACACTCAAAAAACACACCCTCCATCAGCTGGTCTGCACAGGCATATAAAAATATTTTTTTTAAATATTTACATAACTACCACTTTTCTCAAGTAAAGTGACGTCGCTGTAGGTCTTATGACCTTGACATTGGATCAGGTCACATGGCGTACTGTTATGTAGCACTAGTTGACCTCTACATATACACCAAATTTGATTCAAATCAGAAAAACTTGTGGAAAAACCGACAGTAGGTCATTAATCAAATCGACTCGGCCAAGTTAAAAAGTTAACCTTACCATATAGAATAACATGTGCTACTGGAAAAAAATGTCTTCAATACAGAAAAATAACTTACTACAAACATGTAATGAATATTAACAAGCTACCAAATACTAAAAGACATATGGTAAACAATCAATGAATACATCAATCAATGAGAAATAAAATTAAAAAAATAGAAAACTACAAATTTGAGGCAAAGCCCTATGTGAAGCTGCCCGAAACTGTAAATTCAATTTGAGAAATATTTATAAGGTTTAAATTTCTCTCTCAATATCATGTAGCATGAATGCAATTGCATTAGTCTACACAGCATGTGCACTGTTGATCTTGGGTGGGTCAACATGCACACGTACAAAGTTTTTGTTAGTGGATCAAAGTTCACCAATTTTTTGTCACACGCTTTTTCTGGTTTTTCATGGTTCTTGCCCATCTGTCAAAATCAAATTCAAGGACTTCTCAAGAACTTTCAAGAACCTTACAAAGGATATATAAAGAGGACAAAATTAAATCAAAATGGCACTTTTATAAGCACATATAAGCAGGTTGCCAGGTTCAGTTTACATTCACCAATTTAACACCTTCAAGCATTAATCAAAAACTGAAATTATCAGAAAAATTTACCAAATGCATCTATAGTTGTCCAATTACTATGGACAGACCTCAAAATGTCAATAGCAGAATGTCAATGTCAGTCACAATATTTACATTGTTCACACAGGCAGACTCCGGGAACACTGATTCGAAAAATCACTTGTTAAAATCACTTGTTTGGTCACTCACAGCGTTTTAGAAAATCAAATTCAAGCACTTCCAAAGACCTTCAGACACTGATTCAAAGACTTTCAAGGACTATGTCTGTTTTCAAGAACTTACAAGACCTTGAAAATGTCGGAAAAAATTCAAAGACTTTCAAGGACCCACAAGAGCCCTGTTTTTCCGTCCCAAATTTTTGTGGTGCTACTGTGGTGCTGGCCCTCCAAAAATCTGCACCTACATTTTCATGCCTGGCTTATGGCACATCACATGGCAAAGTTTTGTGAGGCTAATCCCTTAGCCCCAATGTTATAGGCATACAATGTCAGAGATACACTGGATTTTAAGTCAAATTTTGAACCTTCATTGCTAAAAAATCGTTCAGGACTCCTACTACCAGAGGGGTGTGCGCTAGCAAGCTTCGGTCATTCTCTAGTGTATGTACATATTTTATGGTGCAGCATTTTCTAGGGGTCAAAATATAGTCTTCCAACAAAGTTGATTTCGGTGGGTCAAAATGCACATTCAAAACTTTGTTGTCAATAGATCAAAGTTCACCAGAATTTTTTTGCCAAATGTGGAATGAATAGCAGTTCACCACAACAATGTCCGATTTTGGATATGTCCATCCATTCTGGAGTTATTCACGGTCAACCTCTGTTTAAAGTCATCCTAAACTGCCCCAAATTTTGCATGCTTTCATCACCAAAATTTTTTAAGGTATGGCCCCAAAAATTTGGGACCTGAATGAACTTCCTGTCATGTGTCACCAAAGTTTAGCGGCGATAGGTTGAGAAATTGAGAAAGGTCAAAGATCTCGCTGCTGGATAAAAGAAACAGTAGTAAAATATAAGAGTGCTAGGAACTGCCATTCTGGGCAGCCAAATAAATACATAAATCAATCTATCAAATCGTATGTTGGTACTAACAATGCCCAGGAGCCAGGTGTTTTCTCTCAGAGCTCCGATGCAGCCGAAAAATCCGATGGCAAAGATGATGCACCCAGCAAGCAGCAGAAGCACCACCGGACTTATAAACATTCCTCCTAGCAGAGACACGTTACTGTCCTTTTGACTTAGAGCCCAGCTGCCAGCGGCGATCAACAGCACCCCAAGCACCTGAAACAATGTACTCACAATGCACTGCACAATGAACTGCAGCACAGGATTCATGAACAGTCCTACTAGCAATGATATGTTACTGTCCATTTAACTAAAAGCCATTTTCATGTCGACACTGTTGACACTACACTAAATCTGCATCAACTTCGTTTCCATTTTAAATTCAATTCTAGATAGCCGAACTTAATGCACACAAACATGAAGCAGTAAAAAAAGAAAGTAAATCTGTTTCCATACTACTGATTAGTAGACAGAGGAGCATACTGGGCATCTCTTGGAAAGACAGGATAATAAACATTGAGGTCAGAACCAGAACTGGACAACAAACTATGGACAATATACTAAGAGAAAGACGATTACGCTGGCTTGGACATGTTCTGCGTATGGACCATCAGCACATACCACAGCAAGCACTGTACTGGCAGGTAGTCCCCGGAACCGTTAAACTAAGGCTTACCGGCTGGTCTGAAGCCTTAGCGGTTGGCTTAGCGGTTTATACCGCTTAGCCAATTTTTGGCCTGGGTTAAGTTAGTGGCGGTCCGGACCGCTAAGCTTTAACGGCAGCTTAGTGGTCCAGACCGCTAAGATGGCTGTCATTGGCAAGTCCATCAAGAGAAAGGATTGAAAGGGGGTAAGTTACCCCGGGCCCCGCAACATTTGGGTGCCCCGCTGTCGCTGAAAAATACAAAGTACACCATAATGCGCCATTTTAAAAAAGCAAATTTTCCAAATTTTCTTTCCAGATGGAGAATTTTTTGCCCAGGCCCCGCTGTGGCTCTCAATGTCCATGGTCACTGGTAGTAATTTTTGCGACCCAAAATCAACAACCTTTGCGTGATTTGCAACGACATACAATAAACTATCGTTTTCCCATAGAGTCAGATTAGTAACTCGTTCACTGCAGAAATGAGCACAGTAGGCTTACAATCGTGCCATTATGTAAAAAAAAGTTTAGCGAATGGCCAAAAACATGTAACAACGAAATACCGTGCAAAGTACAAACACTAACTCCAACGATAGTCATCAATTTAATGCTCATTAATATTCATTCACTGGTTGTCAGTCACCATTGGCACTACTATGACGACCATACATGACGACTGACAAAAACATGCGCACTCACGCTGGTGCTCTGCTTGCAACAGTGTGAGCATAACACACTCTTTGATTTTTTTTTCGTTAAACAGCTAAGACCGCTAGCTTATTGGCGGTGGCAGCGTAAAACCTTAGTGGTCCGGGACCACTATCTTAACGGTTGGTTGTGGTCCAAGGCCTTAACGGCGGCGGCGGCGGTTCCGGGAACTACTGGCAGGTACCAGGATATAAGAGAGGATCAGGTCGACAAAGAGCAAACTGGAAGAGCACAGTCAACAAAGACTCACAAAAGATGGGGTTCATCTGGGAAGAAGCAGAGGTGGCAGCTCTTGACAGATACGGATGGCGTCGGAGTGTGGCCCAATGTGTCCAGTTGAATGCAGGATGAACCAAAGTCCAAGAATTAGACCTTTGGTAGTCCGGGTTATGATGCTGTGGCATGCTTTTGTAAGGAATTTGTCACACGTGTGACAGGCTGTGACGGGAGTACATGGGGTTACTCAAAGTGTTGAGAAAATGGCATACTTTTTGAACGACTCCCAAATCTGCTTTTAACTATGAACGAGTCAAAGACTAGCGAAAAAAAGACGAACAGTTAATAGAACGTACCCATATGAGTATGTTGAACGCAAATATGAGATACTTGATGGCGAGGTCAACTTCTGAACGATCTTTGAAACGAAGTCGCACTCTTCGCTGTTGAATAACGGGCGTCGTACTTGTTGTACTACCCTCCTCCATTATATTTACATATACTCCTCTGGTGATAAACAAAGCTGATTCAGTCAATAAAGTGGTGATTAAAAATCAAATGCTCCTGTTAGGCTTGTAAGATGTGTTTAATCACATTTAGAGCATAATAATCCTAGACGAAAACAACTCATATTATATCAATGTTTACTTCTGAAGTCTGAACACCTGTAATGATAGAACTACTTGTCGCGACTAACCGACATTACGTCAAATCAAGTCCGTGTTCTCAACTTCAGAAACCAAGTTCTAACCATTTTTAATCATGCTTCTAACCGTATTTAAAACTTTCAAATGTTTACTTTTTAGTTTTTTTATTAGTTGTATTACATTTTTGTTGCAATTTTAAAGATTGTAGTAAGTTTTGTGGCCGATTAGGCTAAGCATTACCTCGTTATGTTAAGTTACTTCAACGGTATCTTTATGAACATTTCGATAATTAGTCAAACCTTTGTTTACATCACAGGCACAAACTCATAAACAACAAATCCGTCGTTAGAATTTGCGTACTACTCTATGGAAGTCGAGGAGCGTTTAATGCCCGGTGCAAGAGCTGGTCATGTTGCCGTGCGAGCGGGGAGTTTTATTCTTATATGGGGCGGTTACGATGAACCTCCACAACCGGTATGTCCTTATAATCCAAATGTGACTCTTCATGAGTAAAAAGGGGCAACGGGTAAAAGCGGATAGAATCTGCGGCTGTGTGCCATGCGGATAAGAGTTGTCATTTAAGTTGACGTTATGCTACACAGAGTTTCCACATTTTCTGGAAAGTCCTGGGTTTTTTTACTTTTCAGGCCTTTATAAGTTCTGGAAAATAAGTTTGGTTGTGGAAAGTCTTGAAAATTGAAGTTTGAGGTACTGGAAGTTCTGGGAAATGAAAATTCTGGTTAGTTGATGAGTTTATAGGGGTTCAAAATAAAACAATGTGCAGTAGCATTATACTTACTGAAATTCATTGATGTAATAAATTTTAAAATATTTGTTGTATATACTTTATGACGAAGTTTTTGCAGTGGATTACAGTTTGTATGTGCAGTAAGCAGCTCTTTGTCTTTATATTTTAACATTGGTGGGCTGCAAGAAGCTCCTGAAAAAAAAACATTTTGATGGTCCTGGAAAATCTGTGAAATTTTTTTGTCAGTAGAAGTGTGTGAACTTTCCTATTATGCCTAACTGTATACCACATTCAACCAAGCTGCAGATATTTATTGAACTCTTATTTTTTTCCTTTCACAGTTGTCAGTCAATAGCAGATGAAACCCATGTGTGAGGTTTCCCCAAATAAACCAACATCAGGTCTTAAATTTATAGTCCATTTTTCACACCAGACGGTTGCATTTTATTTGATCATAAAATACTCAGGACTTTCTAACTAACTGTACCGGTATACCCCGAACAGTGCATTATGTATTAACAGTCTCAACAATGTCCAGCCTGTTTCGGTCTGCTCTGCATCTGACATTATGACTGACTTCCCATAGCACATGGTCGGAGCTACAGACAACCTTTGCACCCCTTTAACACTTGACAGCCAGCACTGTTTGATGTTTGCTTTTTGTTACATATTTTGCTTGCAGGCACCATCCGATGAGAAGTATATGCCTCCTGAAGAGATTTGGCTCTATGACCCCGACTGCAGTACTTGGTAACATATATATGATGCTTATGTGTTACAGTCCTGTATTATTCACAGTTTTTAATTCAGGTGTTATCTTACCACTGTATACGTCTTTTGTTAGGACTAAATTTGAGTACAGTATTGGTATTCACATATAATTGCCTCATTTAAAGAAGGAAGGGTACAGCACAGAGCCAGAAAGATCATTGAGGGATTAGCTGAGAAGGATTAGTTCAGCAGATTGTAGGCTTTAAATCTTACCACATTGGAAACAAGGTGTATTTATGGAGATTTAATCGTAGTATCTAAGATATTCAAGGGTTTTTAAGATTTGGATTCTGAATGGTTCTTTACAAAACTGGAGCTTGGTCTTTGTAGCCATGAATTGAAGCTAATGAATCGCGGAGCAAGATTGGATGTTAGAAGATATTTTTTTAGTAATAGACTTGTGGATTAGTGGAACAAATCAACAGAGGCATTAGTGCATTGTCAAGCAATCTCATACTTCAAAAAGAAATTAGACTATTACCTCAGATTAACAAGATTTGTATAGGTTACTTTTTATCCCCTTTTAGCAAGTGTATTATAAATGTGTGCTGGTATTGGATAGTTAAAGTTCAAGTTAAATTAATACATGTTATACTGTGCTGAATACCACATTACCATAAATAATTGCAGCTTCAATGATTTTGATATGTCTTATCATTATCATGGACCATGGACTATGTATATATGTATTTTTTCTTCTGTTTTGTGTTGCTGCTGGTTTCTTCTCTATGTTGTTTATTGTCTACCGATATTGGTAAATTAAAGATTACCATTATCTTGTAAGCTCTATTTTAGTCAACAGCTGTTGTGAAACAAGATGTGTTGAAATTACAATCAGTAAGAGGGGATATGTGGAAACATCAGAAACTGCTTAGAAGTTGAAATCTGAGATGTCCACTCCTGAGTTCCAGTTTAGTGGCTGTCGGAATGGGAACCGCCGGGATAAGGAATCTGTACCAATTGTCAACTGCGTAAATGTGAGGACAAAGTGTGCAACAAATATGTTTTGAATTGTTTGAATGCCAGGACAAGGCATGAATTGTGAACTGTGTAATATGTACAGGACAAGGCGTGTAACATGTGGAGATGTACCCCCATGCTTGTCTGGTGCATGTGCTGTTATGCTGGACTCGGAAGCATCGATGTTTCTGATTGGTGGACATAGCTACGAGGGTAAAGTCAACTCGGTCTATCAGCTCAGCGTCACTTCCTGTCGATGGTTGGATGTCAGCGAGCCTGAACCACTGCATAACTTTTCTCCACGAGACAAGTTTGCTGCCTGGGAATACTACGACAGGTTACTGTCAACTACTACTACTACTACTGCTATTACTATTACCACGGCAACAACCATTATTACTACAACTGCTGTTGCTACTGCTATTACTACTACCACAGCTACTACTACTATGACTAGTAAAACTTCTGCTACAACAACTGTGACTGTTGACTACCACTACTCAGTGTTATAGAGCCCACTATAGCTACGCCTACTGTAGCAGTTTCTACAAGCTCTTGTTGACAGGGAATAAAATGCTTCACTCAGAACCAAATGAAATAATTAGAGCTGTCGAAACGTTAATTTTTTAAATGCATTAACGCACTATGTTATTTTTTTGATGCACTAATTAACACATAACGCACCCAGGCTCATTGAGAAGGAGAGTAGGGGGTAAGTTACCCTGGGCCCCGCGACGATTGGGAAGCTCGCCTGTAGAATATAGAAAGTTAGAAACACATTTTGAATGTATAATCAACAATAACTGCTGTCATAGTTGGCATAGAAATCTATTACCCTGTCATCGAAATAATTATTTATTTACAGTAGTGATGGAATGGCAACTAGAGTTTAGTTACTTGAATTCATTCAATTGTCAAATAACCACAGTTTAATGGAATATTGGAACTTGTTTCACTGAATTTAGTAAACTAACATAAATTTACGTATGTGCGCTAATTTTTTAACGCGTGTTAATTTTTTTAACGAATTAATGCACGTTAGTTTATTAATGCATTAACGTGATAATAAATGTATTAAGTTGACAGCTTTAGAAATAATGAAACAAACTGTTTTCACTGTGTATGATAGTGTAGTTAAGCTAATGTAGTATTTCTGATGTAGTGTTAGGATTAGGTATAGTGTAAGCTATAGCAGACTTTAGCGATAGCGGACCATCGCCATGCACTTACATGGGGTCCAGTGACACATTGTTTTCGACGGGGTTTCTGACTTTTAAAGGAAGGGGATATTACGGATATCAAAGCTTGCTGTGACTTATTTGTGATTCACTAGGTGGCAGCAGTGTGCAGTGATTCCACATTTTACTGAATTACTTTGGTCACTTGTTTTTGCACTTTGTTTATATTTGCAGGCTACGAACCAGGCATTAATGACTATTTGTAATTGTTATTGTAGTCTATACATATTTGGGGGCTATGGGCCACATGTTGAGGATTATTTGCATGACAGTGGCAGTGAATTCTTCTGGGATGCAGTAAGTCAGTTTGTTTTGCTGTCCAGTATTTGTATCAATGTAGCTGCATCATTCATTCTCACATGTTATGGCAGTGTCAAAAGAATCCGTACCCTTCACGGATGGCAACATTTTTTCTGTGGAGGGTTGTAGGGGCCCCTCTGGATCCACAATGTTTAGATCCAGCCAGATCTGTATCCAGATTGGATCCACAGACTTTGGATTCGCATCCAAGCCAGATCCACGAAAACCACCAGATATCTGGCTTGATTTGTATCTGTTACTGGATCCGTTGCACCTCTATAGGGTCGTGGGTTATTAGCAGTACTTGCTAGGCATTTGGGCAGAGAATTTACGACACCAATAGTGAAAAACCAATGGCAGACAAAGAACAAGACTTACAGACCAAGGAAACAGTCTGTTCATTACCAAAACCAAGACTGCTAGCTGCAGTTTCTGATCTTTTGGTCTTGAGCATTCTCATGTGACCACATTTATGGTGTACATCTGTTCTTTACTTGTGTTCGTTGAATGTCAGCTTAACTCAGCATTTCATCCCTCCCGGGTAGGTAAATCAAGTACTGGTCTGCCTGGCTGGTATTAAGGTGGGACACGTTCACCTGTGTCGAGTGGCAGGTGTGATCCCATATGACGTTTGATGCTCTGTAGCTCTAGACGGATTGGACAGCTAAACACAGCGTACTTTTAGTCTGTGAGAAAACTGGAATCTGCTTGGTTTCGTCATCAAGTTTGGTGACATTGTGTTTGTTTTGTGAAGTTTCCATTGTGTGGTTGGAATAACCAACTCTTGAAGTTTGATGTCTCAGCATCGCACTGGTCCCTGCTTCGGTCTTCAGTATGAAAACTCTTCATTTTTCCAAGTTTTGTTCTGAGTTTTTTGCACATTGTTTTCGCACCCATGGATTGTCCGGTGCCAACTGCTGGCATTTTAGATTGTCACATAAGTCAAATTTGGCATTTTAAAGGAGAATCAGTCAGTTCTTTGCTCAGTAAATACAACAATCAATAAAAGTTTGCATCGAAGAAGTATGTATGAAGAACAAGAAAGCACTTTACACAAGTCAGGAGAACACTTTTAGTCTTTCACTGTAGAAAATTTAGTTTGGCACTTTTTTGCATTATTTTTTAATTTGGCTTTAGTTCGGTATTAATTTGTCGGTAATGAACAGTTTTATCATATATGGTGTTGTCAAAAATATGGCTTTTTGAGTCAGTGCATTTGGCATTTTAGCCAAAAAAAGTTGACTGACTCACTGCACTAGTCTATTATCACTAGTTTTGTCACTGATGTTTCTGCTGTTGCTGTGTGCAGGGCTGTGTACCTAGCCCACGTGCAGCCCATGGTGTGGCTAGACTTGGTGATCAAGTGTTTTTGTTTGGAGGTCGACACGACGCAACTCGTCTTAACGACTTATATGTGCTCGATATGGGTGACTTCATATGGACACAGTATGTTGAGTTTTTTTCGTAATCTGTGAGGACCACAGTTTTTTGCGGCATTATTTTCCATGTTTTACAGTCTACCGTAGCAAATTTCTCTAATTTCATAGCATCCTGTTTGTTAAGTAAATTGGGGGCATTTGATTTATTTAACAGTATACAAGCGCCTGTCACTCTGCATATCAAATGTTCAGCAGTCGTTCACTATAACTATCAGTAGATTAGCTTTTGTGCTGCAGTAGAGTTTTGCTGATTGCTGCCCTAATCTGTTGATTTAGCAAGATTATAGGCATTTTTTGTCACGATGCTTCGCAAGCTTGCATTTGTGTCAGAAGGTAAAAGTAACTATCCAGTATTGCTAAATAAAATTTCACAAAAAAACGTGGAAATTGCATGGACACAGGCAAAATCTTTGGCTCAGCTCAAAATTTCGCTGCCTGTGGACAACTGTGGTCCCTGGTTATCTTCCGTATCATCATTGACTTACATGTTACCATCGCATTCGCAGATATGTTTACCATGAATTTCTCACAGTGTGACTGTTTCATGGCTTGCAGAAGAAGTAGTTTTGTAGCATAATTTGAGGACTTTTAGTTTTTTATCCAGTCACTGTTGTTGTAGAATCATCATTGACAGTGGTTTGCTACCCATTGGTCGATCTTGGCATACATTCACGCCGATCTCAAACAAACTGTTGCTTCTCTACGGCGGATATACTAATGACCGAATGCCACTCTGTAAGCTACTTTTACCACTACTACTGCAGCAAACTGATTTTTGTCTATGGTGGATATAGTAGTGCCAGAGTTTGAAATAAAGGCAGAGTTAACCAAGCGTCACCTGTCGTATAGGATCACACAGTGTTACCTGCCACCTGACTCAGGTGAACATGTTCTACCTCAACTCATGCAGGCCACTACTTGATGCTTGATTTACCAGCTCCATAAGGATAGATGGTCAGTCAGGTTAGTGTTAACTGACAGATTTGCATAACTCACGTTTCCCTTTGCACTAACCAACGGTTATAATGGTAAAAAATTTAACTGGCTAAAATCAGCCGGTTAGCTAACCGTTGATCGTAGTTATCGTGTTTAATGCAACTTTTGTACCGTTTTGCAAGCAGTTCATTGATGAATGTGATACTATAGAACGATTTTGCTGTATAGCAAGGTCTTCAAAACGCTCATGGAGACACTTACTGCTACGAATTTCACTACAAAATCCATTCATGAATAGACAAAATGGCTATCCACAATCGGTTGGCTGGCTCGTGGGCTGGCTGATGTGTGCTTACACTCATTAATATTCATGACGCCCGCCTGCACTAGGTGGAAGTGATTAGCGCCATACGCATCGTTGCTAAGCAACTATAGTTTACCATTCAGTTAGCTAACAGCCAGTCAAGGTTTTGTTCGGAAACGTGCGCAGACTTAACTAGCGAGTTACAATTAACAGACGGTTTACTAACTGATCTGCTAAAAGATCCAGAAACTAGCCACTTAATATTGACCTGACCAGAAGTCAAACCCATGGCCCCTCAGTCATATATTTGACCTTCTAGTCATTACATCGCCAAGTCACCTGACATCATGACAGATGTTTCGTAGCACAGTCTGTCTGTCTATCTGTCTGCTAAAGTCCTCAGATGAACTGAGGTCCCATTCGTTAACGACACTTGTGTAGATCCATGTATTGGATAGGTCCTGACTTACTGTAAAAATCTTTGCTAGTGTAGCTATGGCTTGGAAATTTTTTGTGTACATGGTATTTGAGCTGAAAAAAAATTATGAAAATTCGAATTATTTATTATTCTATTATTATTATTATTATTAGAATTATTTATTAGAGCTGTCACAGTTGATGCGTTAATCAACGCGTTAATAAATTAACGCGCGTTAAAAAAATTAACGCACATGCGTAAATTTATTTCATTCAGTTACTAAATTCTGTGCAGCAAAAGTTCGGATATTCCATTAAACTGCGGTTATATGACAATCGAATGAAATCAAGTAACTAAACTAGTTTTCGTTTCAT
>Ga0209367_1009687_pt1 | contig 13012 bp, 7 predicted proteins | sample WorMetLIZISLAND2_FD_187412 | JGI IMG/M metagenome (GOLD analysis project Ga0209367, IMG submission 187412) | Marine gutless worms symbiont microbial communities from Max Planck institute for Marine Microbiology, Germany - Olavius geniculatus... ... | reverse complement strand
TTCATCAGCGGCCTGCAGCAACTCGTCGAACACCTTCGTGACAGCCGTTTCAGTGCTGTGATACAGACGGTAAGCTGACTGTCTTACAGGCATCAACGCGTTGTCGTCTAAATAGGCCTGAAGTCTTCTCTGTATAATCCTCTCCAATACTTTGTAAAGAAAAGACAGGTTAGACACTGGTCTAAAATTCTTTGGGTCACTGACGTCAAAATACACGCTTGACGCATGGTCATAAACCTTTTCAAAGTGTCATTCTATTTTACATTTTATTTTTGCATTCAATTTTATTCTACAGTGCACGCAAATCCTCGAACCTTGCTGGCAGTTAGCCAGACACAACTGCACTGGTTAACTCATGACCCAATTCAATTACACTCTGAGGAATGACTTTAACATTTTCCACACGCCAACAGCTGCAGTCAGTAAACACAGCTACGGTAATACGCAGCTGATTACAATGTCACAGGCAAATACCTGGAGTGCAGAAAATCACCTTCACCCAATTCATAGAACAACCACTCAAAAAACACTCAGTCTGCTGCAACTACATGTCCTGGATCACTTACATGACATGTAAAATGATGACATCAGTGCATGATAAATGAAATGCAGTCTGTGTAATTCCAAGCCAAGTTTGACTTTGAGTTACAGCACGCTAAACAACAAATCTGAGCTAATGCTCATGAGACGCACGAGAGCCTAAGGCAGTTCCTGTTCACAGGCAATCTTGGTCTATCTCCATCCATTTCGTCGCACTTCAGTCTTTTGCAGCCAAAAATCGTCAAAAATCACTTAAAATCAATATTGTTAGGGTTCAAGGTCATTCAAAATCATCGACGTTGACATTCCTAAGAAGCTCGTTGCCAGTGCTTGTTATGATAAGCAGCATGTCTGTACCTATCTGCAGCCATTTTCACGCTAGACAAGCCAATAGCGCATAAATAACCACTTTTCAGAGGGGTACCCCTTTTTGACACCCGCATGTGCAGCCTCCTTGAATCTAGAGTGTCCGGACTTGGAATGCTAAAATCTACATTCAATGCTGAAAATTTCATACGCAGGTTGTCTTGGTCTATTCACTCTTGAAATGCACGTCGCAGGCCAAAATCGCGAAAAATTCACCACAACCCCTATTTTGGGGGTTCAAGGTCATTCACGGTCATCGATGTTGACATTTCTAAGAAGCTCGTTGCCAGTGCTTGTTATGATAAGCAGCATGTCTGTGTCTATCTGCAACCATTCTCATGTTAGATGAGCCAATAACGGTAGAATAACGCCTTTTAATGGGGGTGCTCCTCTTTCTCCCCCTTATTTGGGGAGACCCCCTTCACCCAGTGGCATGAAATTTTGTCGCAAAATACTAGAGACAATATGCTATCATATGGTGAAAACCTGAAATGTCCATCTCACCTGGTCTTAGAACGGTACCGGGACGTGACACCAAGATACCAAGACAGAATTACCATAGCAAATCGCGCTATAGCAGTATGCTGCTCTCGCGTGTAATGGTTCAAAGATCAACATCAAATGACTGTTACCAGCAAATATATTAACTGAATTCCATCAATTTACAAATAGATTGTATCATACCAAATAACCAATTGTTGAGTCATTTTGTATTCAAGTAGGCCTTATGTCTATACAATATAGTCAGCACTCAATCTTAACACTATGCACCAGCACCCACCATCCTACATACAGCCTTAGTCTGACTTCAAATCAATGAAATTAAAGGTCCCCTGCCACGGTCAAACTCACTCGTGCAATTTGTGTAGATTTAAATTAGACATCTAACCTCCCATATATAATATGTTGATTTGAGCTTCATAAATATACGAAATAAATTTGCAATTTGAAACGAAATGCGGCATTACGTTACGTTAGGCGAAAAAAGCTCATGACCTCACCTGGGTAATGAGCCTAGCCTAGAAACGTCATGAATATTAATGGCTTAGCTGGTAACGTCATCAGTCTAAGCTAGGCCATTAATATTCATGATGTTTATTGGCTAGCATGATGACGTCACCTGGGGCGTCTACATGCCAATATGGCGACACGTGTTCTGCGTGATTTTCGCAGACCGTCGATTTCAAAGGTAAATTTTTCCATGTTGACAAAACGCTGGGCGCTGATATTACTGTCAAAATTATCAGAACATTATGGAATTTAAAAAAAATGGATAAAATATATACGTTAATTTTGGCATCTAGGGACCTTTAAATACCAACAGTTTATGATTAAAACTGATATGTAACCAAAATAAGTCAGAGGGTTAGAATGTGTGCAAAGTACTGTGTTTTTATTCTTGTCTCTATATAGCAAATGCCACAACAAATGAAAACATGATGAAACAATTAAAAACACCGAATGCATAAAACTTGGATCACCTGCAGTATAAACCTGCATCACCAAAAAATCTAACATCTGACCAACCATACAAAAAATTTCATTAAAATCTGTTCTTCTTAATTTACGAAAAATGTCACTGACAGAAAAACAGAGAAAAAGACAACAGGTGAAAACACTGTCCCATTCTTCTGCAGAGGAACTGGCTTATTTAACAGTAATACCTACATACAACAGTGCAAGTAATACTTACTGGGGACATAGGAAAGAAGCTACTGGCACTCGGAAAAACGGTCTTTGGTATTCGAACACCTCGATCCTAAATCACATGACAACAGATCAGCATTGTAATACATATGACTATATGACATATTATATGGGCAAGAGTACAGATCAACCAAGCCTTTGTCATCATGCAGTACAATAGTCACTGGTTATCATTTTACTTTAGTATATTTTTATGGTGCACAACTGTACACCAGCAAAAAGGTAACACCAATACTTGTAGCTGGAAAAGAAGACAGGCTTAAAAAATGGAAAAATTTCTCACTCTAAGTCACCTTGACCTTGGATTGGGTCACAAGGCATATACTGTGGTGCAGCACTCGCTGACCTCTACCAATAAACCGAATTCCATTCGAATCAGACATTGAGCAGAACGCGAGTAGGGAGTATCATGCAGTTGAGGAGGCTTTAAGAGACAACTTCTACTTGTAAGTACACAGAGGTCAAAGTATTCTACCTTACTCTTCCGACTGCAAGCGCACATTTCCATTGCAGTGAACCGTGCAAATGCAGCAGCATCACTAATATATGACCAGGCATACATCGTTCCGTTTCCAGTTCGTTGAATTTTAGTCGTTGGGTCATTTTCCAGTTGGGCTTTTATCAGTCGCCGGTGTCGGACCCACGTGCTCAGGCGCACGTAGGCCCAGTACAGTATTAAGCGAACCATGACAGAGAGACAATCTGCCGTACGCATATACTGATCACTGGAACGCCCACCGACTGAATGACGACAGGTCGTTAACGAACGGTCAACGTACATATGTATATAGCCTACAGGCCAATGACGCCGCCGGCCGTCAGCCGTATGGCGACGCGAACGGTATTACACTACATCATTATCAGTAGCCAGCCTCGTAATGGAGAGGGAGGGGGCAACTGCAAGTGGCAACATGGCAGGGTATTCAATCGCCGCCTTAGTCGAAGAATTTTCTTTCATAATTCATGAAATTTTTAAAGAAATTTCGAAGCAAAACTAAAATACTGAACACAAATATCTTTTCTCCGGAAAAGTGCAAAGTTCATTCGTGTTCCTCCCACTTATTAAACCCACGATGCCGATGCAAGTGCCAGCCAACCCCATAAATTTCAGCCTGCATGAAAACTTCCTTTTTGTTGGAAAAATGCATTTCGTTCGAAAACTGTGCAAAGTTGTAGTATTCTACTTGGAATGCAAAAGTTTAGTGTGTACATGCAATGCACACAATGCCATACATTAATCATTTACTAAGTATGTAAGTAAGTAAGTATCAATTTATATATCGCCAAAATCTGAAAGAGAATCAGCATGCAACATTACCAGAGTTGAAGGTAAAATTATTAACATGTCTAGTACTAATTTGCCGTCCAAGTTGCAGTTGTCTGTCGGAAAAACACATGTTTGAAATAAATCTCTTTTTTTTGTTTTCCATAAAAATTCAACTCGTCAGGTGATGGGGGTCAACCTTCTTTATTTTTTTTAAATAAAATGCATTTTTAACGTTTGCTACTGTTTTCTTAACGTTTACTAAATACCCAGAAAATTGCAATTTCCTGTTCCCCGACACTGATGATGATGATGAAGATAGACTTTATTAAAGCAATCAACAGACACTGCTGTAGACAAACATACCGACATGCTAAAAAAACAACTAAAACAGTCTGTACAATACAGGGTACATAAAATTGCACTCATCATGAGCGGGCCTGCAGCACCGGCCACTGACTGGCCACCCATGCAGCAAATAAGTGGAGGGCGGGGTGGTCCTCTGCTGTGGTCGCTGGTGAGGGGGTATATGGTAAATGTATATACGAGCAGCAGCAGCATCTGTAATGGCCACCGGCGATCGTTAGACCAGCAGCAGCGTCGTATGGCAAAAAAGTAAATGAGACAGAAAGTTTTAATTTTCTAACAGACACGACACAATTTTCACAACAATTTTCGACAGAATTCTGACAGACAGTTGCGATTTTCCAACCAAAAAATTATGGGTGCTCAAAATTCCAATTTTGCCTCAAAATTTCTAGAAAATTGTTTTTTTTTGCCCAAATTTCGCATTTTTGGACAAAAAATCTCTGACAAAAGTAGATTTTACAAGTGAGCAATTACCCCACTCCCCAGCATGATGCCAATAATTCAAGGTCATCTCTTTTAGGCTTAGCAGAAAGCAAACACAGTCAAAAAACCATGACTTAACATGTAATTTCATTTTAAACGCAGTCTGCTAATGTAACTGATCTTACAATTCACAGTTGGTGCTGATAAACAGAAGATAAGCTGACTCAAACTGATGACTGTTTTCTTTGTCTTTCTTACCTCCACCAAACAAGAAATCTGAGCTAATGCTCATGAGACGTACAAGAGCCTATAGCAGTTCCTGTTCAACGTGTTCGCAGGTTGTCGTGGTCTGTGTCTATCCAATTTATCACAATTCACTCTACTGCAGCCAAAAGTCACAAAAAATCACTAAAACCTCCTATTTTGACAGGGTTCAGACACCCGGGTACATACCCAAAAAAACCCGGTGGGTTTTTTGGGTAAACCCAACGAAAAACCCACCTAAAAACCCACCTCAAAAATATTTCCACTTTACTTTTTGTTTTGCCAATAATAAAACATTTTATTCAATTTATTGTGGTTGAAGCTTCTGAACTTTTAACCTAACAAGTTTGCAAATTCTTCGACATTCCAAGCTATTGTTAATGTAAGAGAAATTACTCAGCTGCAGTTTATTTTATTATCACAACAGAAACTTTCAGTCATGCCACTGCAGGCTGCAGCTAGTCTACCAGTCAGGCTCATCATTGTCACAACGCAGGTAGTGATACGCTTTAACAAGTTTCTCGGCTTTGTCTGGGTCCAAATTCATGAAGACCCAAAACAGTAATGATGGCCAGTGCCTTAGATTCGGTGTTTACACCGACCTTGTGCATCTTAATATATAATATGCATAATATAATATATTATATTATTCATAAACCTCCAAAACCCGTTGGTCCGGCATATTTTTGAACCCCTCAAAATGCAATAAAACGTCCCCCAAATCCACATTTTTAAAAATCCCGGGTCTTTTTGAAAAAACCCGTTTTTTTTTAAAAGAAAAAGCCCAGTGGACCGGGCTTTTAAAAAAACCGGGTTTTTTAAACCCTGTATTTTGATGGGTTCAAGATCACTCAAAGACATCGATGTTGACATCCATAAGAAGCTTGTCGCCAGTGTTTGTTATGATAAGCAGCATGTCTATGCTTATCTGCAACAATTTTTACATGCGATTGCGAAAGCTAGCATACTAGCGCATACTAGCTATGATAAGTGAGTAAGTAAGTAAGATTATTTAGAAGGCGCAATTTAACAATAGCCACAATGCGCTGCGCTCTCAACGCCCAAACAAAAATGTCTTCAACTGCCGTTTAAACTGTTTAAAGTTAATGTCAGTTTGTCTCAGATGAACTGGCAGACTGTTCCACAGCCTCAAACCTGCAGCAGCAAAGCATCTGTCTCCATAGCTGCTGCAGGTCCTTCTGACGACACATGTCCTTGAGTTGGCAGAGCGCAGCTGACGACGACCTTCGTCGGAGACCAGCTGACAGTCGGTAATTCTGTCTTGGTGTCCGTCTGTCCTGACTGTCACGTCCCGACACACACCAAGAAGAACAAAATTATGGTAGCTAATATGTGCTATCGCTAGCTCAGCTAGAAACTGGATGTTCTGTTTACTTACAGAACAATTCTAGACCCCAGATGTTCATTCCAATAGTGCAAAGGGTCTAGTTAGAATAGATTAAGAAGCTCTGAGCATAAAAATATGTTAAGACACTGGCGACACATATGCACAAACGGAGCACTTAAAATACTGGCAAAATTTTTGACACACAGCCCGCCAGACTTCAATTACAGTTTACGCCAATTGATGGAGAAGTAGCACGTAGAATTCATACCTCCAAATCTAACAAAATGCTAGCACAGCGTTCACGGACATCTTCGAATGGGCAATCAGTCGACAAACGCAACAAGTCTGGGAGCTGTTCTCTTACAAGCTGTTTTGGATCTCCAACGGAGAATGTGAGACGACCATGGGAGTCGATTGTGCCATTGTGACCACGCGGAGGACTCCCATAACCTTCCAACCAACTGCAACATCACACGACAGAAAAACCCACAGTCAAAGACTCTAATCAACATTTTAAAATGTAAATAAAACAACAGTACACGGTATACAAAAGATTAAAATGTTGGCACCGAAAAAGTTGACAAAAGTGTGTCAGATGCAAATTATGCATAACACGTTGTTAGGCTGCATTTGCAGTTAAGCCTTAAACCATCTCACGCTTTACCTGACATAATGCATCGTTTCCTTAAGCATTTCAACGTCCAGTGGCACAAACTTTTGGCTATTTAAAATGAAAATTGGCACACTGGTTACTCCAGGCTTAAAGAACTCACAACAATTTTGGCTTTTTCCACACATTTTTGAAGTTCACATTAGTAGCCACATGGGGCAGATGGACAAAGAGATGAGCAGTGCTACCTGTAGGACAACTGCACAACAAGAATCAGCATGATAACGGAGCCTGTGTGATATCAGCTAATGCAGACAAAGGAATCTGAAAACTTGCAAACAACTGTTCTGCTACATACCCATCTAGGGTTCGAGCGATGACATCTAGTGCTTGCCTCCGTGTTTCGGCGTCACGGCTACCAATACCACGCAGAAGTCTAAGCGAGTCTGCTGTACGAAAAACATGAGATTCCACTTCAGGTCCGCCGAGATACACATGAGATTCGTCACAGGCTGCCATGTTAACACTGGTCCCAATGATAATTTAGTCCCACAGCTGACAATTTTGAATTCCAAGCCTAAAACATTCACAAAAAACATTAAAAATTCACTATCACATGCATCTTTGCTACACGTTACCAGTGCTTTTGTGCTGGTTTCGGCTTCACAGCTGACTACGACTTTACAGCCATCTATTTATGGCTTTACAGCCGTCTATTTACGGCTTCACAGCTGTCTACGGCTTTATAGCCGCTACCTGTAACCTTGTGGTTACATTCGGGAATGCGCAGTGGGCCGAACTAATATGGCCTCAGCGCTGGGCAGTAACTATAGGTGTAAGAGCCTGCCCACCCTGAGGTAAGGTAAGATAAGGTATCACACAACTGACCAAATTACACAATTTTATACAGCTGTCTAATGAATATTTTCCATCGCGTTAATCACTCAATTAACAACTTTAATTACAACGACCAACCGGGTAGGGAACAGTTCCAGTATGGTAACACTACAAATCACCAGCAACTAGTGCCAAACTAGTCCATTTTGCTGCCAGTAACTGAATAAACTGTTAAACAGTACATGAGTGTAGACAAAGAAGCAACGTTGGAAAAGTTCTGCTGTTTACCATGCAGTGCTCTGTTGAACTGCTGTCAATGGGTGAGGCGCAGTTTCCCTAAGACACTAGTCTAAAATCCAAGTTTTAGATGAGCTCACAAATTTGATCTTAACTGTGATCTGGATCTCTATTACAATTATCATACAAATCAAATGATTGACTGATTACCTTAAAAAAATTATTGTCAGAGTTATAATAATAATAAAGTGCACCAAACACAAAGCATATGGACAGTGCTTAACTGCATGTAAGCATCCGATGTAGTTTGAAACGGTAAATTAGTGTAACTAATTTGCTAAATGGTCCATTGAGGTAATTCGTCATACCGCCAAATCATCATTACATATTCTATGCTGGTTGTGTGTAACTGCGATTGTTATTGCTAATAATTTCATCCTGATAGATAATTTTTCACTTGGGGTGAAAAATATTGACTCCAATATGTGTCTTTGTAAGGATGATGTCAATGTCATTTCCTCCATCATATATGGGAGCCTGATGCTAGTTGGACCATGGTCTACAGTATGCGCATCAGCCAGGCAAAGGGGGCAAATCAGCCAGGGGCAATAAAATCAGAAGGCGAAAAAGCCAAGGGGTGAATCAACCAGAAAGCAAAACGGCAAAGGGGCGAAAAAGCCATGTAGTTCCCTGAATTATGGCTCATTCGCCCCTTGGCTTGTTCGCCCCCTGGCTGATTCGCCCCCGGCTCATTCACCCCCTGGCTGATTTGCCCTCTGGCTCGTTCGCCCCCTGGCTGATTTGCCCCTTGGCTTGTTCGTCCCCTGGCTAATTCGCCCCCCCCGTTGAATATACCGGTGATTCATTATTGAGGCTTGTGTTTCAATTTACAGAAAGGCAACAAGTAAGTGTAGCATCACGTCACTGATTAATAGTTACTTCAATAAACGTTACACCTGACAAACTCAATAATAAGTGATCACAGTCCACAAAGTCAGTAATATTTGGTTTCATTGCAGAGGCGGAACTATTATATATAGCCTATAGTTACCTAGAACGCTTAAAACTCGGCTAATGTGTCAATGTCAAGCTTCATTTGAAATGAATTCTTACAGGTATACTTGGGTCGAGGCCTAATAACCGCTTGATGAACGCCTAGATCTATAGACAGCATCAGACATCATTGCAAGCATTCTAAGGCGAGAAAGTGCACTAAAACTCTGTATAATAAAATACAAGTATAGGAATATAATGATCTTATTTTAGAACTGAACAAAGCATTAAACATTCACACAATCATTTATTCTCATCATCATGCATAAACCATCTAGGCCTAAAGAGAATTATTACGTATAAACCTCGATGTCAAATTACCGGTACAGTGGGCGACTTCACTTTTTGACTTAGACTTTCGCTGAGCCTTTTCGCTGAGCGAAAGCTAAAGCTGAGCGCTAAAGTCTGTACTTAGACCACAGTTCAACTAAACTTTGGTCTAAGTCCACTGACTTAGACCAAAAGGATTAAAAATGGTGGAAAAACACGTAAACCTAACAGGAAATTAATCAACCATTTACGCTTGGACTTGCTTATTTGATTGCGCCGCGCACGCAAATAACGTAGGGCCTAATTACGTAACATCTGACGTCATTGCATATCTATTACGGCATTTTTTTTTTGGTACCAGACTGCTTTAATTTGCTAAACTATCCGTACGCATAGGACTGTAAATGGTCGCCATGTTTTCGCTCAGCTAAAGTCAAAAGTTGAAGTGGATTCAGACTCAGCGAAAGTTAAGCCCTAAGGACTAAAGCTATCTCTTCCACGCAAATTGAACCGACTTTAGCCAGGTTAGTTCGGCTCAGCTTTGGTCTAAGTAGGTACTTTTGGACTCAGCGAATCGCTGAGACTGTTCGCTGAGTCCAAACTTCGGTCTAAGTAGGTACTTTAGGCTCAGCGAAAGTCTAAGCGAAATCACTTCACTTTTTGACTTAAGTAGGTATTTAGACCGAAGCTTAGGCTCAGCGAAAGTCTAAGTCAAAAAGTGAAGTCGCCCAGTGTATTCAACAGGGGCGAAACGTCCAAGGTGAGGGGGCAAAAAAGCCAAAGGGCGAACGAGCCAGGGGGCGAACAAGCCAGGGGGCAAACAAGCCAAGGGGCGAATCAACCAGGCACAGGGGCGAACAAGCCAGGGGGAAAACGAGCCAGGGGGCGAACCGGCAAAGGGGCGAAAAAGCCAGAACCCTAATTCCCTGAGATGGAGACCGGGCCGACCGGTTTCAGTCTAATGAAATATTACATCCGATTCTTCAATAAACACTGCATGACAATTTACATAAAAAGGTATACGAACAGATGGCCTCGTTTTTCGAAATATCAAATTAAGTTACACAGACCACATAAATGCAGAAAAAAGAAGAAACACCGCAAACACAAACAATTTTACGAATGTCAACAGCTGAAACTTAGAGATGCGCGGTATTAAATGTCATCACATGAACTTAAACTTGACAGAAAAGTTGACAAACGTACGGATAAGCGAAAAACTCGATGGATGAATAAGTTAAAATCATTAAAAATTAAAATGTTTTAATGTGTTTTAAAACTTGTGTCTATGACCGTTTTCTTTGTACACTTAAGTTGCTAAACCTCAAAAAAATTTTACCGGTATTCCGGTAACAAAAGTAAAAACTTTAGAATTCTAAAAACATTTACAAACTTAAAACTTAAAAGCGTTTGAATAAAAATCTAGGTTTCTGTTTGTGAATTAGTTGCGCGCGTCAAAAATGAATATTTGTTTTTTGGAAAAATGCTTATTTTCACAGTCGATAATCGAACTCATATCATATCTGTGCTCGAACTCGATGAGTCGATGGGTATTTTATTTTGCAACGTGAAACTACAATTTGCACAGCGCTAATCTTCTAGTCACTATTGCATATGGCCGTCTCCTGTGGTAAGGGGATATTTGTTGGTTTCAAATAACATGATTACGTATTGCTATAATGTCAGAAGATTACACATATTGTATTTGATGAATAATAAGTACATCTTCTGTAGTTTGCTAACATACTGAGTCTTATTTGTCACGTATGTATGTCCGTGATGATGGTGGCCATTTTGATTGACTGGCTTTATTCGCACTTCGGAGTGCGAATAGGCGGATTTTATTAGCGCGCCCTCCAGAGTGCGAATAAGGCCAGTAATAACCACCGCCTATTCGCACTCCGCGCGGAATTACCACAATGGACCATAACGGCGAACAAGACGATAGTCAGACTTCTTCTTTTTCAATAATGCACATATCCTCTTGCGAGTAATGTCGTGCATGGCAGAGGTGCATGAAGTGCCAGGAACAACTGTTGAACTCCAGACAGAACAGATAAAAGCGTGCAAGATGTGCTGACAAAGGCCAGTAGTCGGTGTATAACCGTGTATTAACTTGGGGCGTTTGGGCGCCGGACGTTTGGGCGCCATGCTGTGTGACAGGCACCATGGCACGTTATTGAAATTACCATACTTCGCAATGTTTGCATATCGCTCAAGTTAAAAGCTTAAGTTAGCAAAATAATTTAGTTGGCAAATCTGGGTTTACAATAGTAACTTCCTGCTGCACTAAGTAGTCATCGTTGTTGTCATCCATTGTCGTTTCCTGTCGCTTGACATCAGTGCAGTATTGGTGTCTGGCTTGTTCGCCCCGTGCTGATTCGCCCCCTGGCTTGTTCGCCCTCTGGCTCTTTCGCCCCCTGGCTCGTTCGCCCCCTGGCTTGTTCGCCCCTGGCTCTTTTGCCCCCTGCCTTGTTCTGTGCCTGGCTGATTCTCCCCTTGGCTTGTTTGCCCCCTCATTCTTTCGCGCTCTCACTTTGGACTTTTGCCCCCATTGAATACCGATAATTCGACATTCAGATTTAGACAGTTTATGCATGATGATGAAAATAAACGATTGTGTGAATGTTTAATGCTTTGTTTAATTCTGAAATAAAATCATTAAGCCTTCACATGTAGCTTATTATACAGAGTTTTAGTATGCTTTCTCGCCTTAGAATGTTTGCAATAATGTCTGACGCTGTCTATAGAGCAGTGTTTTTCAACCAGGGTTCCGCGGAACCCCAGGGTTCCGCGAGCATCTGCCAAGGGTTCCGCAGCTGGCCAGTAATAAATAAGCTAGCATGCGAAATCTCACCAAACAATATCGTAGAAATACTCATCATGAAATATTTTGTTCGAAATTGCGTTTCTACGCGTTTATTTTTGCATAGACCAACTCTGTTAAATCATTTTTGCTGTTAGTGGTCTTAGTGTATTTACATTTTTACGAGCGTAGGCTTTCTATGCATGACATTGGGCTACTCAACTCCGAGGATAAGTGCATTAGGCCTCTCGCAAATAAAGATGAAGAAAAGAAAAAACGCACTGATTAGGGTTAGGCCTATGGTTACAAAATTGTTTGACCATTTACTTAATGAATTCAATTCTTTAAACACTATGCTTCGCCTCGCCCGTCATGTTACGTTAAATACAATAACGTACTTCTACCTGTTAATGTGGTCAAATTTAATATTGGTCATCTTTGCTTGCTTTGTCGTTCTCACAAGGGCTTTGCTCTGCTAGGGAAATGAGTCCGTAGATACCCTGTAGCTTCAACTTCGCGTACGTCGCTGGACGCACGGATCAATGCATGGGGTTCCATGAGTGACCTCCACGCTTGTTCAGGGTTCCGCGGCAACAAAAAGGTTGAAAAACACTGCTATAGAGAGACGTTTGTCAAGCGGTTATTAGGCCCAGACCAAAGTATACATGTAAGAATTCATTTCAAAGGAAGCTTGACTATGACACATAAACCGAGTTTTCAGCATTCTAGGTATAGGCTATTATATAATTGTTGCGCTGCTGCAATGAAACCCAAGATTACTGACTTTGTGAACTGTGATCACTTATTATTCAGTTTGTCAAAACGTTACTTGAAGTAACTATTAATCAGTGACGTGAAACGTCACATCACTGATTAATAGTTACTTCAAGTAACTATTAACTATTAAAACTATTAACT
>Ga0209367_1009685_pt1 | contig 13012 bp, 8 predicted proteins | sample WorMetLIZISLAND2_FD_187412 | JGI IMG/M metagenome (GOLD analysis project Ga0209367, IMG submission 187412) | Marine gutless worms symbiont microbial communities from Max Planck institute for Marine Microbiology, Germany - Olavius geniculatus... ... | reverse complement strand
CTCTGGAAACAAAGCTCAGCATCCTGAAGACATGTGTGTTCAGTACAATGCTGTACGGTTGTGAAACATGGACAGTTACAAAACGCTGCGAAAGCCGAATCCTGTCTTTTGAGAGAAAATGCTACCGGAAGATTCTAAGGATAGGATGGACACAAAAGGTCACTAATGAAGAATTGTACAGAAAGATTCAATTGACAGAAACCCTACTGCAGAAAGTGATACAGAGAAAGTTGTGCCTCTTCGGCCATATCTGCAGAATGAGCGACAGCAGAAAGATAAAGACCCTGGTGTTCGGAATGATGGATGGTTCAAACAAAAGAGGACGGCCTCACCGAGAATGGTCAGATGACATTGAGCAGTGGTGTGGGACAACCCTGCAGGAGTTCAGCCACGCTGCCCTAGATAGGCAGTGGTGGGCAGCGATAGTAAGAATGGCGTCAGACACCAACGGGCATTGAGCCCACTGTTGTCGATGATGATGACTATGAAGTTAGTAACAGGACCCTTTTAGATAGGCTGGGACTCGGGTTGCCTCGAGTTTATCACTGAGTAAAAACCAGGCCCATTTTAAGCTCCATTACTCCATAGGTGTATGCAGTGACAACTGACAACACTAGATGTACTCAGAGTTAGATTTTGATCAGTAGTGATGAATTAGGTATGATCATTGGCGCATCCAGTAATGTAGTGGCTACAGTCGGCTCGTTGCTGCTACACTACTGGACACTCGGCTACAGCAAGACAGCTTTCAGCCACTATGAGCATATAGTAGCGTAAAAATTTTACGCTATGTTAAGGCCCAAAGCCAACATCCGGGCTTTTGAACGTATCATTTTTGGGATGACTGTTGAAAAATCACTCTAAATGTGTCATCGTACAGTATAAAATAATATTACTGCAAAATCGTTTGCACAATTACTATTTTTACTCGAAATTCACCTATTACAACAACCAACAGTCATTTTTAGTGGACAAATATGACGTCACGTTCATCTGCACTAGCTGCTAACGTAGATTGTTTGACAAAAAATTGTAGCGGCTAGCAGTGTATCACAGCCAAATTCTCGTAGCCGCTACTTTACCAGATGCGCCTCATGTCTCTTATGTTAGCAGGCTTAATAAAGTTAGCAGCAAAACAACATTATTTTCAAGTACCGTAAAACTTCTAATAAAGGCCGGGTCCCTAATAAGAGCCAGGTCTCTATTAAACACCGGGTTTTTTTGTGAAATGTACAAATAAATGTCGGGTCTAATAATCGCCGGGTCCCAAATAAATGCCAATCCCAAATAGACGTTGGGTACCAGCTACAATATACCGGTACTCTGGTAGGCGTGCAAGAATGAATGCTCTTGCCTGTCGTCAAAATTTGAAGTTTTGGGGAGAAATCATGTAAGCATTAATTTCCCTCACTGACGGGTACCAGTATTTTGCCATTTGTACAAGATGCGAATAAACGACGGTTCTCCAATAATCGCCAGTTCTCTATTAAATGCCAGGGGGTTTTGTCAAATGTACAAATAAATGCTGGAGGCATTTATTACAAGTTTATTCAGTATTCAGATTTTCCACACAAAAAAGATTGATATGTGTATTGCATTAAACATTCTTTATTTGATATTGCACACACCACAAGGAGAGACTATCAGAGAGGCAAACCGATACGGAGTCCTAGCCGCAAACACATACATGGGCATGAAAAAGCATGCATGTAGTGAGTATAAATATCAGCAGTTCTGCACAAATTTGCATTTGGGAAATTTGCATCACAAAATCACAACTCTAGTTGCACTTACACTGGCTATGCCACTCTATACCTCTAGGACATTAAATTGGCTAATATGTGATTAAGTAATTAATGTATCCACGAACCCAATTTTGTATTAGGCTGCACAGTCGTGGATGGATTGCTTTAGCTGCCTTACATGAATGCAATATAATATACAGTACCGGCACATACAGTATGTACAGTACACGATGTCGCAAATATAAGTAGTAAAAAGTTAGAGTAAAACAAATGTACTTTTAAAAGTTAATGAACAGGATCAGAAAGACGATGCTACATATCCATGACCAGGTTACACAGTCAGCACAATTTTACCGCTGGCTGTGTTCTTGTGTGACAGAACTTCCACATGTGCTTCAACAGCTTGATCTAATGGATACTCGCGACCAATGACTGGCCGTAGCCAACCGTCCGCCTGACCCTTGCTCATAAAATCTCCCATCTCTCTGTACTCTTCCTGTGCAAATGAAACACTCTACCATATTCATTCCGGAAGTTAATGATTTTTTAACGTTTCTGAATATTAACAGCTAAGGAACAACAGTTTTTTTCCAAAACAAACAAAATTTTAACAGTTATCTACATGCTCACCATTAACCACATTTTGGTACTCTTAAATGAATACATTAACTTGCATGCAGTCCATTAAGGAATGCTTATTAGCGAGTTCAGAAAACAGCTGAAATTCAAAAACAGGTCACCAATAAGATGGTCTGATAAAATTGTGGAAAATTCAGACAGAACTATTGTAATATGAGGGCTCATCAAAAAATAATGAGAATCAACGTCTTAGACTTAAATTTTTTTCACAATCTATATATCAGTAAAAAAGACATTTTCTGCAAACATGTGGGCTTGTTGCGGATGTTACTTCATTGTAATTTATGATGTCATAGACCAGTAAATAGAAAAATTTGTAGTATCAGTGCAAACAACATTGAATCTTATGTTTTCATGCATAGCGAACAACACAAAAATAAAATTTCAGATATCGAAACTGGTGATAGTTACTGGGGGTTTAGTCATTACTATGTGCAAGGTGATTTTATTGTATAAAGCCAGAGTTGCCAACAGTTTGTTGGACAATCATAGACTTGTGGTCTGGACTGCAGTACTGGATTTGTGGCAAAGCACATTGGGCTCACTCTCGGGCCCGTGCACATTGAGGGCATTCATGTAACAAGTTAAGAATGTTACTAATCCTTTCATTAATACATCGGATATCATAAACTGTAAACTTTTTGATAACATTCTACTGGTAATACTATATCTTGATGTGATGTCATTATTAGCCCAAGTGCTCTTATTTACGGCCAGCACAGATTTAGGCTATTGTATATTCGAAGTTGCAAATGAGAAATTCATAAACATATTTGGTAGGGCTTTCAGAAAATCAGATGCTTCAGGGCACATACGACATTGCTAAATTCGGTTGCAGACTGAAAAATTGTCCTGCAACAACGAGCCTAATTCTATGCTGTTCGCGTCAACACTCCAAATCATTTCTGTTTAACTCACTGTGACGTCATTATTACAATGTCATTACATCCGCAACAACACATGTGTTTGTAAAAATATACTTTTCACTGATATATAGATTGTGAAAATCTTTTAAGTTTAATACATTGATTCTCATTACTTATTGATCAACCCTCATATACTCTACTCATACCCTAAAAACTGTTAATGTGACAAGAATGACATGCAGTCTCAGGAAAATTAGACCAGTAAAACAAAACTCAAAAGCAGAAGTACCTCAAGGAGCAATAGCAACAGTACAACACGCACACAGACATTCTATCAGTGAATATACTTATTATACAAAGCTATGAAATGAGTTACTCAAGAGTTTGCCGAGAACAGCAACAGCAACAACAAACTATTACCTCGGATGATCTACTTAGAAACACTCCATGCACCGCAACTTCTTTCACCATGGCAACTCGTGGAGCTATTTCAACTTTACCACGGCATCCAACAACCTATTAGCAAAGTAAAGTAAAGTGTAAATTTATATAGCGCATACTCAAAAAATCTATCATGTGCTTAATACATTTTGTCGTCAATATTTCGCAAAAATGTATGTCTTCAGCTGACGTTTGAAAGTATCGAGACTCAGTTCTGGGTCACAAAGACTATCTGGCAGCGAATTCCAAGTCGACAGGCCCGCCACAGCTATTATACAATAAAGCATGGTTTTGCCACCTATATATCCATGAGCATCCACTTGGAAACGCTACTCATACTATGGATAAGACTTAGTTCTTAGCAATTAATTTTGATGTTGTTTTGATACTGATTTATGGGTTTCTTTTGAGATTTCATAGCATTGTGCTAACTGTGTGATGCAACTACATACGGTACCATACGATTGAACTGCATCAAATCTCGTCTTATCACACTGTTCTGGGAAACTAGTCTGATGAATGGGTTTAATGTTGTCATGTAATGAAGACAGTAACAATAAAATAAAATTAGGACTAGTCACTTCCACTGTATTTTGTAATAACAAACATAACATAACATCTTACATGAGGTGGCAGAGACACTGTTCTCTATTTTATCAGCACTACAGCTCTGCATTTGGGCATTCTTGCACTACGCACCCATTGCACCCAGAACTTATGATTACTGGTCAGGAGTCTTCAACTTATTGAAGTATGACCATACACAGAGTAAAACAGTCATCGCTTTTGGCTAAAAGTTGCACTCTTTGACACAGAGAAAATACTGGATACATTAAGAAAGAATTGACTCACAGCAATGCGACCCATTAGGCCAGCGAGCTCAAAATCTTTGTCCAAGTTCACATTAGCTAGCATTTCAACTATAACGTTAAGTCCATGTTCCGTCTGCAACCAGCCACAACTCAGCATCAACTGACAGCCAGTGTAATAACGTCATGTGAAGTAACAGCTGAAAATACAACACACCAATCAATCATAATCAATTAATACATTTACAGCACAAATTGCTGCTGAAAAGGAACTGAGACTGTAATTCTGTTAGTACCAGCAATGTTGATATTGAGATTGAGCTATATAGACAAAAGACTGCTTGCTTGAGTCATCAGTCTATCATATTCAGCATTAATGGCTTTGGTGAATTTGGCAATTGACAGGATTCAACCAAATCAATCAACATGAAGGCAAGTAACAAGGCGGATCATCCTGTTGTACCTTAATTACATCAGTGTATCCAGGCTGCCTGTGATTTGCTACTTTACTGGCACCGTTCTGCAATGTGGCCTGCATGCCTTCCTCAGTACCAGCCGTGCCAATAACATCTGCACCGAGATGTCTTGCTATCTGACAACATGCCAGACCGACCTAGCCACACAGCAAAATACAAGACTGCAGCAACAGTGTTTGTATGTGCAGCATATGATCAGTAAATGTTGGATTTTATAACACTCACACAAATACAGTAAAAGGCATACATTATTATGTCCTACGGTAACTCCATAAGTGCAACTTGATGGTGTAATGGTCAATGCATTATGCCAGCGACCAAGACACAATGGTTTAAACTATTCCCCTATCTTGAAGTGATTATGGCAAGTTATTTCATGACCTACTTCATCCTATCTCTCATCACAGACTTCACGGTGTCTGGAATGTTATAAGTGCCCATAATCTCGCTCACATAATACACTATACACCGTGATAAAATTTACACATGTTGTCACTCAACAGCATAATTTAGTCTTTGCCAAAACGTGGTGATGCTATCTTAAAATGTACATAGCTGTAAGCCTGGCAGAAAGCATTAGCAGCCTAACGTCTAAAATACACCAATGCATCTGCTGCACTAAAGTGTACATGACACTGGCAAAAGATGTGCTACACAGGACTACAGACTGAAACAGTTTATGTAAAAATACATTCATTTCAATCATAACACTAGTTATATACTGACAATATGTACACACAAAAATCTTGCAGTTAAACAGCAACATGATATAGATGAAGACAGCAGTGAGTGAAAAATAACTAACTGCACCACTTGCACCATGTATTAAAACGGTTTCACCAGCTTTCAGTCGAGCCTTTGTCACAAGCACCCTGTAAGCCGTCATGTATGGTGTGCCAATGGCTGCACCCTGCTGAAAGCTCAGAGAACTGTGAAGTGGAAAAGTGCACATCTCATCTGCTAATGTTAACTCCTTGTAGCTACCATCTACTGAACGACACCAGTACACCCGATCACCGGGCTAGATTGTATCAAACATAACAGCAATAGCACAACCAAGCAATCAAATATACCTGCTACTATTCAACTTTTTTAAATGTTCCACAATGCAGTTACACTAGTTATTTCATTATACCACAGTTTCTCAAACAACTGTAGCAGACCAAAAAACACACCACGTAACAACTACAGAAGCATATGCTACCGAAGACCAATCACTAAACTTTCTGACAGTGAAGGATAAATGAAGTTCTATAAAAACTAGCTACATGATGGACAATGGCAGCATGGCAGACTGCTGTTTCTTGATTGCCTCTAATCAGAGCTGTTGCCTTCAACATCTGGTCTTGGGCTTAAGGCCGATCAATCAACTTACTGAAGGTCTTCATATTAGTGTATAAGATTGTGGTACTTGTGGTCTTAGTCTTGCTGTGGCCTTAGGCAACATGGTCGTGATAACATTTCTGCTTTTAACATCATGTTTTAACCATGTATTCAAATCATTTCCAAATTCCAGTTATGGGGTGACACCCATGTGACATGTGCACCAAAAACTGAGAATAATAAGTTTTAACATTTAACAATAATCCTAACTGTGACCTGTGATCTACAAACCATTGTTTTAAATTGATAACTATCGTGCATCTTGATACCTATAAATTTACTGTGATCAAGTTTGATAAAAAAAAAATCAACCTGAGTTTGCTACAGTATCATACCTTGAATTTTGTGACTTCATTACCAACGTCTTGCACAATGCCAGATCCATCATTTCCAGGTGTGTAAGGCAGTGTAGGAGTGACTGAATGAGTACCAGAACGGATATATGTATCAACTGGGTTCACACCAGCAGACTTGACTTGTATTAATAACTACAAGTAGAGATTAACTACTCTGCCATTCAATCCACACGTCAGCAAACACAACATTTCAACACAGCAATATAACATGTGAAATAGTTCATTAACCACCGTGCAAATTTGCACAATTATGACAATCCTTAGAAAACTAATAAGCTTAAAAACTGAGACCATTATCTGTCCCATTGCTATAGCATAGCATGGAACAAATTATAAAATCACTTCTGTCATTGATTAGATGGGATTATGGCAAATTGCAATAAAAACATTTAACCATGTTCACATTTATTCAAGAAACTAACATGTACTCATAATTATGCTTGAATGATAAATACTGATATAACACATTTATAATAGCTGCCATTACCAATAAAAAAACTTTATCAGTAAAATATCTTCATTTCTAGACAATACCTGGAAAAGTGAACACAATCGCACAGACCTGTCGGCCAATTGGTCTGCAGGGTGAAGCAATATGGTGCACATATTCAAGAACTTCCGGCCCACCAAACTGTTTCACAAGAATTCCACGAACTGCTGCCATTACGGAAAGCAACTTCTGCTGTAACTATATGCAAGACCATACCACAAGCATAGCTTATGTAATATGTACATTACAATGTCTGCCAAGCCTGTATCCAGACTTTTCCAAAAGGAGTTTGATTCCACTGCCGTGGCCTTCTATGCTCTATATAATTTATATTGTCCACCTAGAGGGAGATTAACGGGGCACTATAAAATGATTCCCCATTAGAGCAAAGGCCCAATCGCAAACACATTTTTATGCATTTTGAGCTAAAAAAATCGCATCTGGTGGTGACGTTTTGGTTATATTTATATGCAACGTTTCCTGGTCTTAGTATGTGGATCAAAGATTTCGATTACTGGATCTGTTGTTCCCACACCACGATCCGTCAGTGCGATGCCCCAGTTTGAGGGCCCTGTCGACTAAGTAACCAAAACCAAAAATCCAATCAATGACTGAGTTACACGAGCGATTGCTGAATACGCAGTTAATGACAACTCAAAAAAGAACACCAGCCAAAAACAACAGTGTCTGTAGAAACTTTTGGTATGCATAATCATTAAAACCTATCTACAGATGCGAGAAAATTTCCCTCAAGACATTAAAAACGACATATGGGCCGTCCAATTGTAAACAAACCTAACCTTTGATCCCGACGTGGATCCGACCAAAAAAACATTAAGTAAGTAAGCAAACGAATAAGTAATATAAGTACATAACGTGTTAACCCGTCCTACGTTCAATGTTAAAACTTTCATACGCCGGTTATCTTGCTTTATCTCCTTTATGTCGGCACAATTCACTCTTGAAATGTGCGCCGCAGCATAAAATAGCACAAAATCACTAAAACCCCGTATTTTGATAGTTCAAGGTCGTTCAAAGTCATCGAGATTGATACTCCCAGAAAGCTCGTCACGTGCAATGATTAAGCAACAAGTTTGTGCCTTCCTTGCGGTTTTTACGCGAATAGCGGTAAAATAACGACTTATAGGAAGTACCCTAACCTTTTGACGCCCTCTTTCTACGGGAATTTCCTCACCCGGCCAGCAGCACGAAATTTTGTCACAAAAAAGCTAGAGCTTTTATGGCAGGCCACAGTGAAGATTTCGTAATCCTAGCCTGCACCGTATTGATGGGGGCTGTCGTGTGTGACAAACTAACGAATAAATGAACGAAAAGCCCAGCTGTCGCTAAGGTGGGCCGACCGTTTCTGAGATACGGCGACTAATATAAGTTGAAATCTTGCATTAAAAATTGCGGCTGAACCGCTGCACATGATACATGGTTACTATTGACAGCTTATTACGCGCGATAGCAGAATGCTTCGCGCGTCTTAGCCATCGTCGAGGTGTCTGTCCATCCGTCTGTCCGTCCGTCCGTCCGTCCGTCCGTCACACTCGTGAGCTGTATCAAAACGGTACAAGCTAGGATCACGAAATCTTCACGATGGACTGCCTCAAGGTCTCTAGTTTATTGTGACAAAACGTTGTGCCCCTGGGTGAAGGGATTCCCCTCGAACGAGGGCATCAAAGAGGGGTACCCCCTGAAAAGACGTTATTTTGCTGTTAGCTCGCATGGTGTTAAAAAGGTTGCAGATAGGTACAGACATGCTGCTTATCATAACAAGCACTATTGACAGGCTTTCTATTTTATTGACATCAATGACTTTGAACGACCTTGAACCCCTCCCTATGGGGGTTTTAGTGATTTTTTGCAATTTTTTGGCTGCAGCGCACATTCCAACACTGAATTTCGAGTGCGACGAAATGGCTGGAGACAGACCAACTGACAACCTGCAAAAAAAAGTTTCAGCATTAAACGTAGATTTTAGTAGTCTAAGTCCCGACCCCCTAGGCTCAAGGAAACCGGCGCAGGCGAACGTCAAAGACGGCTGTCCCCCTAAAAAGTGGTTATTTTACCGCAACTATCTCGTGTAGCGTGAAAACGGTTTCAGATAGGCACAGACATGCTGTTTATCATAACAAGCAATAGTGAAAGCTTTTTATTGGTGTCAACGTTGATGATCTTGAATGACCATGATCCCCCAAAATATGGGGTTTTAGTGAATATTTTTGCGATTTCCGACTGCGAGCCACATTTTAAGAGTGAATTGCGCCGAAATGGATGGAGATGGACCTGGACAACCTGCGTGTGGCATTTTTAGCATAGAACATAATTTTTACAGGCAACAGCAGCTACTGCTGTAGCGCGTCTTAGCCATCGTAATTCTCTCCGTCTGTCTGTCCGTCCGTCTGTCTGTCACATGGGTGGATTTGTCAAAAACGGTGCAAGCTACGATCACCAAATCTTCACCGTCGGCTGCCTGGAAGACTCTTGTTTCAGGAACCGTAAAGCTTTTCTACAAATTCGAAGGGGGTCACCCCAAACGAGAGCGTTAAATGAGAAAGTGTAGGCATAATTTGTTATATCCAGCCGATACGACGTTAGCAGAGCGCTAGAGGCGACCTTTGACCAGCAGACGTCCAGCAAACGTCCAGCAATTCACGTGTGCCTATTTTGAATACATTTGCTGGAAGTTTGCTGGAAGTTTGCTGGATCGTGTAAACACCCCATTATTGGCAATCTGCCAAACCACGCCACTTGTGCAGTGACAGTGACACTGAGGGCTATTGCTGGGTACGTTCATAAAGATGTTTGTATGGTTCCCAAACTCTCTCCACCCCAGCTGCTGCCGATCATCCAAACAAGACGGCTCCGTTTCTTTGATCAGGCATGTGGCAAAGATGGTCGACTCTGTTTAGATCGGCAACGTCATCCATACGTCGACCTGCGGGCTCTCCGGGACTAGGGGCGCCGTCCAGATGTAGTCCACGTCACATTTGGCTACGGATTCTGGAAGCCGACCTTCAGCCGCTCAAGCATAAACTGAACTCAGCGTGGCGACACGCTTAAGATCGAGGACAGTGGAAGCAGCTCGTGGAATTCGGCTACGCTCCAGTCCTGAGAATACTCATGATGTTGACGATAATGGTGCTGCTGATGATGATGAAGCAATTATCTTCGCTCCTTTCTCCGCGCTGCTGCGATTTACTTTTTTTCATTTATTTATTTATTTATCTATTTTCACTCAAGCAACATCGCCCATAAACACGATAATGATATGCAGCAAAAAGGCAAAAAATTGAAACATTTTATGACATTATCAATTCATTTTATGGCGTTTTTGTGATTTAAATGGGTCATTGTCGCATGTGAATAACGGAAAAACAACAATACGAGAACGGATAATGACGCAATTTTCAATGTAACATGACAGGTAACTATGATCACAAAAGACACCAGCAGATCATCTTTCGGAGCACACCGTTTTCGTTTCAGAACGTACCCACCATCACATCACCGGTGTCACTGTCTCGCTGTTACTGTCAATCAGGAAAATTCCTTCCAAGTCATCGTCCGACTGTCCGTTCCTGCACACCTGCGTTGTTCCAGTCGCTTAGACGAAACTTTTTTCGCGTGAACGTTCTGTGAGAGTGGGCCGTGGTTCTGACGCAAAAAAATACACCGCGCAGCCAGATTCTTCCGAACTTAACGAATTTTTGCATTTTTGCACTATAAGCCCTATGAAGATGTTTTTCGCCCATTGACTACACAATACTTACAAACTGTGGAGTTGAAAATGTTTACAAAGTTGTGTCAAGCTAAAGCTATTATAACGGTTCTTGCGTCGCTAGTCGACGTGACCAGCAGCTTTTTACAATCTCGGAAATGGCAGCTGATCGGCATGAGCTAATGACACCGCAGCGCACTATGCAGCCATCCATTGCCCGCATCAGAGAGCGGCTGGATCTGTGGTGCAGCCAGCAGATATACCATCACATTATTCACCCAGTCAACCACACTAAGCTTTCACTGCACAGCCCGTAAGCCAGTACTCTTGCCGTCCAGCTGAGAATAGGAGGCTGAGTTGCCATGAACATACAGGTGATTAAAGCGACTTGTTCAAAGGTGATCCCAAATGGCTGGCGGTAAAATTCAGAATAGGCCTATGATCTAAAAGTATTTACCTACAAGAAAAGTTGCAAATTTCACTGACAATACTGTGACTGTATATGTATATGTATGTATATGTCTTCATTTTCGGTTAAATGCAACGTTTAACAGATTACATTTCTTACCCTCACTAGTCTTCGTCATATCGTACGTGAGTTAAGTCACGTAGCACTCGAAGTTTTCAGACTTCCGGGCACAATGTGTGGATGCACATTGGAATAGTTATGCAGTGTTTACACGACCGAGCAAACATCGAGCAGCTAGCTCGACGTTCTATAGTAATAAGCATGCTAATTCGGAAGGCGGGCGGGTTGTAATTGGAAGGTCTATATAACACGTGATCAGCTGTGCTCTAAGAGCCTAAGCCTAGGCCTACATTTGAGCCATGGGCGAGGTTCCAATAGGCTTGCTTGAGCCAGCTCGATGTTTGCTCAACGTTTGCTCGATGTTTGCTTCGTATAGGCTATGCTTTATGCATGCGTCATATTTGCTCGACGTTTGCTTGACGTTTGCTCGATCGTGTAAACACCCTATCAGGCCTAAATTTCTAATGGTTGAACTGGAATGTGAATTGGAATGTGAAGCTAAAAACGATTCCAGTAGCCTAGTTCGCATTGTGTCGTTTCAAAAAAATCAACTATGCGCAACTTCCGGGTCCATCGCGCACAAGAAAATGCTTAATAGCAGAATAGATAGCCTATCACGGCGACGAATAATTTACAACTCATGCAGTTCGTTTCGGAACTGCGGAATGAACGATCAGCATTCTGGCTTTTTTTGCGATCCGCGTGCTGCCGGCATATCGGCATAAGTTAGCGATTCCATCAGGTCAACAATTAGTCAATAATGCGATATAAAAAATTCGCTCTAAGTCGACTCCAACAGTTTTAGGACGCCTTTACGTTGGTCGCTTAAATCCAAATTGCGTGCGCTTTACAAAATAGCCGAATTCTCGACTAATTAACTCATGTAGCACTTAGCCTATTATATTGTTGCTCGATGAGTCTTGCGCAAGTCGAACTGATGGAAAGCGGTCTTTACTGTCGATGAGTGTGGTATAAAATAGGCTGGAGACGCTGTGGTAGGCGCAGAACGTAGACGGTCACGGAGTTTGCGCACCTGATCTCGTAGAGATAGTTGTTCAAATCAACGCGTTTGCAGAAGAATGGCTTTCGAGATCCCCGAACCATTCGTCTGGGACGACTCGTTCAAAGTCTTCGTAAGTACACACGTCGATTATATACACGTACACGTACGTGTCCCAAAATTTAGCGGCACCCCTGTTTCAAACACGCCTAATTCAGTTTGTAATTCATGGATTGCTAGTCAGAATTTGTAACAAAAACTATTCATTTTCTGGCGGCTATAATATAGACTAGTACCAAAACTTTAAAAAGACAAGTTCAGAATGATTCTCAATCACTGATTAAAAATTTTGTAAAAAAAATCTTATCATAGATATTAACGCTTTTACACTTAACTCATCTGTAGGGGTGCCGCTAATTTTGGGACATCATCATCATCATCGACAACCGTGGGCTCAATGCCCGTTGGTGTCTGACGCCATTCTTACTATCGCTGCCCACCGCTGCCTATCTAGGGCAGCGTGGCTTAACTCCTGCAGGGTTGTCCCACAC
>Ga0209367_1009683_pt1 | contig 13015 bp, 9 predicted proteins | sample WorMetLIZISLAND2_FD_187412 | JGI IMG/M metagenome (GOLD analysis project Ga0209367, IMG submission 187412) | Marine gutless worms symbiont microbial communities from Max Planck institute for Marine Microbiology, Germany - Olavius geniculatus... ... | reverse complement strand
CAAAGTTCGATGCCCGTCACGTGAGTCGACATTTCGAACTTCCACCCGAGTCGGTTGCAGACGTGACGTAAACAGTTGTTGGCCTTGCGATTTGGTTGGCCTCTCACTTTCCTGGCCCGTCATCATTCAGGTCTATTTATAAATTTGGTTCGTCAAAATCCAGGTCCGTCATAATCCACCACTGCGATTTGGTCCGACAAAATCAAGGTCCGTCAAAATCCAGTCCTGCAAATTCAGCGCCCCCAAATTTAAGCAGTTAACAAAAACAAGAAGGCGCGAGAAAAACGATCGATGGACGGGATGTGAGAATGAGTTGTCTGGCGATGGCATAGGCTTTTAAAGTAATCGCAAAAACGGGTGATCTGCAAACGTAGGCCTAGATCTCAAAGACAACCAGAGGTCAATATCGATCCAAATTCCTAAAGCACGCATACCGGTATGGTTATTGTCACTGCTGAATGCATGCAATAGTTCGTGTATTACTCTTGCATTTCGCTGCAAATGAACGTTTTCATATTTGGCGAATGTTCAGATGGAAAAGAAGTTGTTCCTGCCAATGCGCGCACTGTGCAGTTTGCAGTCATTTTTGCATAAAGTTGCGAAAATCAGCACGTAAAACCAAAAAATAAAAAAGTGTTTTATTTTGGTGGAGCGTTTTGTTGATTTTCTACATTTTAATACAAATTTTAAAAATTAATTTAATACAATTATCGTTTGACAGGTAAACAATGAAGAAACAAACGCATTGGCGATGGTAAATGCCAGCAATGCTAAGTGTGATACGGTACAGACTACGGACTGCTCGCTCATGAGACAACGTCGTACACAGCACTCGGTCACGCTAGATCAGCCATGCGAGTCGCTGTATCGGCGTGAAGCCAGTATAACGCAGTGGAGGGCGTGTTCGTTACATCGACCTCAACTCAGCTATTCTACATGTAGGAGTTGTACAACGCCTTGCACTAGGCGCATATGGAATTGTATCTAAACGTGCAACCGAACCATGTAATACTAAAATTTTAGAGAATGTACCTGACTGCAGAGAGCGAGGGGTATCCACGGTAGCAGCCCATTATTCAACAGGTAGGACAGTAGGTTGTTTATTCAACTGAAATGGTTAGAATGGCGGCATACCGACTGTAAGTTAAGGTTATCACAAGTTAGTATACAAAATGAATGTACGTTTCGGACGGCAGATGTTAGCCGGATTAGATATAGACTTGCAGGCTTAACTTTTGTCATAAATCTTGCACATGTTGTTTTTGGACTGGAAATTTTAATTGAATAACTGTAAATTAGAACATATCAGAAATATCGCCAAATTTCTTTTAGTTCTAACCTTTGGTAAAGGTGGGATTTGTATGGTATTTTAGTGAGTTTACAGAAGATTTCTTAAGCATTTAAGTTTGCACTATTTAGTTTAAGCCAAACCTGGCGAAAAATGCATTCAAGTTAACACAAGTAAGTGTAGGCTACTCAGTTACATTATGAAACGAATGGAACTCTCAGATAGCATACATGTTTTCGTCGTAAATAACACTTTTCCTGAAACGATATTGCTGCAAATGCTCTGAAGTTAAAACTTTGCGAATAGGTGTTAAGATTATGGTGGACAGTTGATAACCATACAAACCGGTATAGGCAAGCAAAGCCACATCTGACCCAAGGTCATGCTGGTCGATAGTCGGTCAGACAGCCGACAGCGGACGCACAGACAAAACCAGAGTCAGGGTGCCTGACAGCAAGGGTTGCTATATAGCTAGGCTAGCAACATAGCAAGCCAATAGTTTACGGCCAAAGCTGAGCTAAAGACCCCAGTGTCGAAGGAACTTTGCTTGTTTCTGTTTCAATGCTTCAAAAGGTTTGAACAGTACAGATCTTTATGGAAAACCCATCTCAAAGTTACGGAGCGTCACCTTCCATATGGGATTACACAGTGTTTACTGCCACCTTCCACCAGTCGCGGGTGAACGTGCCTGCCTCAACCCCAGCCAGACTGGCCGCTACTCGATTTATGCATTTACCCCGGAGGAATAGAAGGCTGAGTTGACCTTGTTGTTTGTTATATACAGAGATGGTTTTCCTGTCCGCAGACAGTCACCTATTCAAGTAGTAACCACTTGATAGCGACCCGACCTGGAGCCGAACCCACGACCTCCCGATCATCAGTCCAACATTATACCGATATACTGCCAAGGCAAGGGTCTAAGGCACGTGCATTATCATGTTAATGCTGATATGGCACGTGTATCGTGCGTGTGTAGCGAGGAGTAGGTGACGACGATGCGTTATTACGTTTATCTGATCGCGTTCTTCGTCAGCGTCGTCTTGGCTGTACTCGGAGGCGTCGCTTTCCGCTACCTCGAACTCGAGAATGAGTCACGCAGTGCAAAAGAAGCTTACACCCAGCTTCAGCAGCTTCTTGGTCAAAGTTTTGCTAAAAACACGGCTTGCATTTAGTTTGTAATGCTGCAGTAAGTTTGCTTAAGTTCTCACGGCTACTGTTCAGTGTGTGAGGTTGTTTTTATGTGTTGTTGTGTAATACTATTACATAAGATGCCATATTGTAAGAAATAATTTTTTGCCCCGTTTCTTTTTTTCTGCCGGCTGCAATCGGAAGCACCAAAAATTACGCTTTAGGTGCCTGGGATTTTGTCGTTGTAAGCTCATTGTTGTCGTTGCCTTTGTAGCGGACAAGCCGTGCCTGGAGACGGGCGAAGTGGCGTGGATGGAGCAGCTGATATTGGATGCGAAGAAGGGCGGCATCCGCATCAACAAGGACTTGACAATTGAAAACATCACGAACTGGGATCTTCAGAGCACAATCTTTCTCGCGCTTCAGGTCATGGGATCTGTTGGTAAGTCTGATCCAAAAAAACTACAAGAAAGGCAAAATCCGCACTCACCGGATGGTCGAAAAACTGACACCATTACCTTAAGATAATACCACGTGAACTACAATACACCAGATATTCATTATTTATACTGCTGGAACAATTTTAACGGTGTTACTAATAATTATTCAGAATTTCATTGTGCTCATTTGTTTGCAAAAAATGACAATTCTTTCGGAACTCAGCGTTTTTCCAAACGCAGACTGTAAATTAAACAGCGTTTGTCATTAAACCTCTAGTTAATTTAACCGTCGTGATAAAATTACAATTTATTCGTATAAAATCAAAACTTTGACAGACAAAGAATAAGCCATTTAATAAAAATAATAAGTGAATAAGCAAAAATTGCAAATATAATGCAACAACCAAGAAAGAAATGCTAAACACCTAAAGGGTGTCATTTTTTGGCCCATTGTATATATAGACCGACACATCATTAAACTCAAATTAAAATATATTTGAAATTTTACGTCGTTGTTCAAAAAGACACGAGAAATCGTCAAAAAGCGAAATTAATTTTTTATCGCCAGATTACGTGTTCTTTCGGTCTTCAACACTTCGAGGCATCGTGCCCAGCGAAGCGCTCAAGAGTTGCGACACTCCCAAAACCGCAGTCGAATGGGGAGAGAGCATCTTCATTTCGGCGTAATATCTTCGATCTCTACGTTTGCGTATTTGTACAAATTTCTTGGAATAGTACCTAGTGTGAGATGCAAGTGCTCTGTGTACGTGTGTGGTCTCCAGGCTATGGCAATGCTCCGCCGCTGACAGCCGGTGGCCGTGCGTTCTGTGTCTTGTACGGTCTGTTTGGTCTACCGCTGTTCATCATCGCAGCATACGGCATCGGCGACCAACTGTTCAGCGGCATCGACAAGCTCAGACTGCGAGTGTACGACCGTGTGCTTCACCGCAAGGCTCCTCCGCGCAAGTCTGTAACACGCATAGTGTATAATTATGATAATCATGCACAAGCGTCGACTCCGCATAAGTTTTAACCTTTTTACGCGCAAAAGCAGCTACTGCTTTCGGAGCGTCTTAGCCATCGCAATTCTGTCCGTCTGTCTGTCACACGGGTGGATCAATCAAAACCAGTGCAAGCTAGGATCACCAAATTTTTACCGTCGGCTGCCTGGAAGACTCTAGTTTCAGGAACCGTAAAGCTTTACCATAAATTCCAAGGGGGTCACCCCGAACGAAGGCGCTAAATGAGAGGGGGTGGGACAAATTTATGATTTTCAGTCAATAAGTCGCTGTATCGCAGTAACGGTGCGAGATAAGGCTTAGGAAATAATAGGAAGTCCCACACTGGCTCTCGATTGCCACCGAATTCAATGACATTGAATGATCTTAAACGCCAAAATAGGGTTTTTATGAATTTTTTTGGCGATTTCAGGCTGCGAGACAAGTCTATATCATTCACAAGGTGGCGCCACGCAACTATCGTTATGCGATCCATATAGAGAATTTGGTATTTGTATATTATAGGGTATTTACACGATCCAGTAAACGTCCAGCAAACTTCTAGCAGACGTCCAGCAAACGTCTAGCTCCATTATAACATGGCAGCAAACGTCCAGCAAACTTCCAGCAAACGTTTAGCAAACGTCCAACATTACGGTTGCTGGAAGTTTGCTGGATCGTGTAAACACCCCATTAACTTAGCGTGAACACCCCAATTTTCAGCTAAACTACTGAACAGGAACTGTTATAGGTTTTCGCGTGTCTCGTAAGCATTAGCTCAAATGTCTTGTTTTTCCAGCAGCTTGTCGTCGACGTTGCCGTTGTCACGCGTAATCGCCATGCTGCTTTGTTATGCACGATCGACACAGCAGCACGGTGACTTCAAAGTGTAAGCGAGACAAAAAGTAATTTATCGTGTGCCTTAGGGGTAATGTTTATCCCTCTCGCTTTAAATAATACATGGAGTCAGCTGATAATAGTTGTCAGATTTGCTAAATATTTTCTACAATTACGCCTATTTTAACACTTTCGTACACCAAAATAGTTAACGTTGCGCAACAATTTTTAAATGCGCTGGTGAAAAGGCGGCTTACGGCGCTTCCCAGACTTTCTAGTCCGCTGCAGAGGGGACACCCCTCGCTATTGTCACGCTTTTGCCGTCTCGATGTTTCGATGTTTTGGGGCATCGATACGCTATGCTGGTAGTAATTATTGTTATTAGTTGGCGCTTGTGGTATCGCGACTGTCCATACACCGTTAGTCACCTCGGACGCCAGTAACCACTAAGAGTGTTCTTTATGGCGTTGTCAATGTTGTCCAGAGCCATCCCGCGACAGTTCACCCGATTTATTTGATCAACGCAGAATAGCGCCGAGCGGCGGCGGCGGCTCAGCTTAAATTTGCACCAAGCTGATCGACTTGGACTGCTCGTTCCCGTGAAATAGCCAGTGGTATCCACATCCGTCGTCATCATTTAAGACTAGTCGGCCTAGCCCAAATAGCCCAAAAGCTATCCCACGTAGGTTAGAAGACTGAGTCGAGTCAACCTGGATGGCTGGTTAGATACCGAGATGATTTTTACAGTGATGTTTTAGCAGCTATTTTAACTCTTTACCGACCCCAAATTTTTAGCTTAGAGCTTTTTTTATTATTTTATTGTCCTTTTTATGTATACCGTGAGTATGATTTTATAGTACAATAAGTAAATAAATAGAAAACTCAACTTTTGATTAAATATTATGTTGTTATTTCATCATAACATAGCATTGGCCTACACAAAAACCATACACGCATGCACAGCTTGTCCAGTGATCAAAGGAAACCCATTTGATTTTACACAATTACTCAAAATGTGGTAAGTAAGTAATACTTTAATGTACATGTTAAAAGTGTATGCAAACATAAAAAAGTTTTTCAATGAAATACAGTATACCGTAGGCCTACAAAAACTTGTGTAGCAATAGAAAGTCACAAATATGCCGTTTCGTTGCAGGTCGAACAGCGGTTTGGCTTTCATACTGACGGCGTTTACGGCGATCGGTTTCGTCGTGTTTATAATCGTTCCTGCATCAATCTTTTACTCGTTGGAAGACTGGGCGTTCGGCGAGGCGCTTTACTGCTGCTTCATTACAGTCCTTACCATCGGCTACGCAGACTTCGTTCCGGGTAAGCGTGGGACATCATTCTGTCGAATTCTGTGCAACATACACTGTGTTTCATAAAAATGAGCTCTTTTTGATTTTTTTTCATAATTCACTCAAATGATGATCAGTTTATACAACATTTTTACCAGTTGTAGCTGAAGAAATATTGATTCAAATTATTTAAACAAAATATGGCAGTTGATTAAATTTTCTTTGCTAGTCATGACGTAATGCTAACGTCATAATGTGTCGTGAGTACAAGCTTGCTTGTCTCAACCGGTGCTGTCAGATGCTACCCTGCTTTGATGGTGAACTTAATTTGGTTCGCAAATTAAAAATATTTATCGTTTCAGTACTGAGCAACATGGGGACATAAAATCAGGCGTCTCGCGATCCAAAAATGCAACCGTTTTGCAAGCTTGGCGTGCTAGGGTGCTTGGCGTGCTCGAACATGTGAAAGTAAATGCGATTGCTTTGCACTTTTTTTGTGGCTGCAACTGTAAAACTTCAAAAATTTGTCATCAGCGAACAAGATTTTTCACCATCGCGGCAGGGTATAGCAACTGACAGCACCAGTTGAGACTAGCAAGCTTCTACCCGTGACATATTATGACGTCAGCGTTACATTACGACTAGCAAAAATATTTAATCAACTGCCACATTTTGTTAAAACATGTTAAATCAGTATTTCTGTAGCTACAACTGGTAAAAATTTCATGTAAATTGATCATTATTTGTGTGAATTATGAAAGAAAGAAAAAGGGATTCTTTTTATGAAACACCGTGTATACGCAAATATTACGCACGACACTTTAGTTATAGGCTGCACGTTGCATTGTGCCACTTTGATTTCAGCTACTAACGTAAATGGAGTCAAAAGTGAAAATGTTTCTTCTAAGGTTGTTAGCAATACTGGCAAAAAGTATTGCGATAGCAATAGCAATACTTTGTGAAAAAATTATTGCAATACTGATTGCAATATTTTTTCCAAGTCATTATTGCAATACTATTGCAATACTTTTTGCAATACTTTACTATCTGCTCCCTCAAATAAATTATGATTTTTGTGGCGGTGTTCAACTTTTTCTAAATTTTTGGGTTTACTACATACTACGTGATAATGTGGTCAACACAGAATTTAAGCTATAAACAACTCATGTTGACGTGTTACTTTTTGTTTTGTCTTTTTCACTTGATCGAACAAAAGAATACAAAAATTCTTTGTATAATTAAACAACATCCCAACGATTAGGAGTGTATTTTACACCAAAAAAGTATTGCTTCCAACTTCCAAGTATTGCAATATTTTAGTCTTAAAAGTATTGCAATACTACATGCAATACTAAACATGCAACCAGTATTGCAATAATTGTTGCAACACTAAAAAGTATTGCAATATTTATTGCAATAATTGCAATACTGCAATATTAACAACCGTAGTTCCTTCGCATTTAACATTGCATTAACAGCGATGAACGCTCAATATCACTTAAGCCTTGTCGTTTTCCGTCCGCGATGTTTTCGCAAAACCTATGGTAGGCTTGGACAAGTCTTTACCAAACCTTGGTTTAGGTAGGTCTGAAAATCAAAGTTGCATGAGCAGCGGACAAAAATACTCTGACATTTTGTCACCTTATACAGCAGTATCGATGTCAACAATGCCTAAAACCAACGTATATTACGTATATTACCAAACCGAATTTGTTAGTAAACGCCTCATTTATTCAAGACTCTGTAGCTTTAACTAGTACAATTTTTCACGATGAGAATATAAACAAAAAAAAAACAGAAAAAAAATTCGGTGAACCGACGTTCGACGCGTTCTGGTGCTTCAGAGAATGTGATTATACAATTTACCATTTCGTGGTCTTTCCTGCCAGCAATGACCGGTGTTATGTTAATGCTGAGCAGGCGAGGACGCGCCTGTCGGATACAGGACGTGGTATCGACTCGGCGTCGGTGTGTGGATTCTGCTTGCTTTGCTCTGGTTCGGCGGCATCTTCTCTGCCATCCGCAAACTGCTCAAGTACGACGAGATTCACAAGCCGTTCAAACTCAGAACCGACGAAGACGACAACCCCAAGAAAGTACGCAGCAGCAATCATTGTTTACTCATTGTTTGGCACTGAGCTAGTACAAGTAAAAACTTATTATTAGCCTCATTTAATTAACCGACCGTACTTACTTAACGGTCCAGCTTATCGCACGGGACACGGTGTAGTATCGTGTATTGTGTTGTATTCATTGTAGTCGCGCTTGTTGAAGAGATGGAAGAAGCATTTCGATCGCCAATGGCACAAACGTCGGGGTGGCCGGCGCTCGCACCAGTATCTGTACAATCACCCCACGAGACTTTCAGGGTTTGCTGGCCCTGCAGAGCGCGTCGTTCCCATGGACACTAGGCCTGTGTACTCGTGTAACTGTCCCGCTGATACAGCGACTGCGTACGGTGAACATGTCTGTCGTCCGTGCACAGTATCGACGCTCGGCGTCAACGTACCAAACTACTGCACCACACCCAATTGCGTCAGTGCTGTTCACGTCAGAAGCTGAACACTGTCCACCCATGTCCAGAATGCCATCTTACAAATGGACTCTGTTGTATTAACCTGTTTTGCGCTGTTGTTCTGCACCACTGTTAGTCAGTTGTTGAAATGTTCGTGTAATTAAAGAAATACGTCAACCCAGTGCCGACATATTATGCGGCCGTCCGCCTAATTTTAATTCTGACCCTAATTCTCACCTTCAGTATTTTGAACTCTTCTATACTTTCGGGAACGGTTTTTAACGTTTTTTTGGTTTTTTAATTAAGAGCTCGTACGGGACAGACGGACAGACAGACGGACATATAGACGGACGCCTAAGAACCGTAGGCCTAATGTGGTGTGTTAGGACGGCCGCAAAATAAATATGTAGATAGTCATATTGGACGACGGAGCTAAGAATTAGTTACAGTAATGTTACGTTAAAAGTAAGTGTGCTTTTAAAGTAGCTTTCAAAATTTAAGAACTGGTGTTAATGATCTGACGTCTGTGGCGTTTGCATTTCGCAGGCGACTCAAAACACATTTTGTCGTCTTAAAATCATTTTAGGTGTTTTGTGGACACTAACAGTAAATAATTTTTCATAGTTGGATTTAAAAGTAGTTTATACAGTTCTACTACTTTGACCCTTTTAGCAAATTTTGACGATTTGATTGATTGATAAACTGAAGTAAATTATGATAGCGTGTGCATTGTAACAAAACTTCCAATAGTCGTCGTACAAAGTATTTTCAGAAGCATCAACTGTGTAACTAACGCGCTATCGGTTTTCTAGTAGACAGCGCAAGAGTAAATTAATGTCATTTACAGTAACAGTTACAGTTGCTTAATGCAGCTGAGCTGCAATAAGTATTCTTATAACTTTCAAGCATTGCTAATAATGCAGCAGTTATTTTCAGTTGTTACGCATTAATAATGAGTAATCTAACGTGCTTTGTATTTTTAACGAACATCAAACGAAAATGAATACAATTTAAAAACGAAAACTAAATAAAAAAATGTTCAGTTTTCATAGACGACATAAAATTAAAAAATAAGCTTTAGCGTTTAGGAGATGGCCGTCATAGTTTGTTATTTGTATTACAATCGTTAATCCTAATGTTTGTTTTATAGGTTACACATGTTTTGCTTTGATTTGTTGTTTAATCAACGATTGCCTTGTTATAACTGTCATTATGACAACAAACGTGTCTGTGTTTGTGTTTATTAACTACAGGTAAAATATGAAAAAAATTTTAGACTAAAATAACAGCAAATGACAGAAAAAAAACTTATTACAAAGAACTGATTTAGCCTTAAATCATTATTTAGCTAGTGTGCAAGTGACCATTAATTCATAAATTTTGTGCAGTCTATTAGATAAACTGACAAACAATACAATTAAAATAACAAAAACATAAACAGATCGGCTGACCAAAAAAACATAGCCTATAGTTCTTCGCTAGGCTAAGTCTCACACACATTAATGTAAGCTTAATATTTTTTGCGGTAAGAATAATTATGATTTATAATAAGATTAATTAATAGGCATAACCGTTTTTAACAATTAGTAAAAGTGCAATTTTTTAAATTTTTAATCAAAGTCACGCCTTTAAGAATGCATTATAAAGTAGTTAAAAATGTAATAATTAATAATCACTTTCGTCGAAGAACGTGACTGGATAAAACAAAACTTAAACTAATGATAACGTTTTAAATGCAATTGTAACATCTGTTAGCTGAATAACTTGAGTTGATAAAACGTGCTTTTCTTGTACAGTTATTAGTTTCACTCATAATTAACGATTAATTTATTGTTGATATTTTAACAGTTAACTAAACCATTGCCAGCTCTACTTTTACGCCTTGCTGTTCTCGAGTTATGAACCCGTACGCGACAAACAAACGGACGGACAAACGAGCAAGACCGGTAATGCGGCCTATCAGAACGACCACATAATAAAACAAACGACACTGGTCTGGGATTATTTTAAAAATCTGTCTAAGTAGCTGCCAATAAATGATTAACGACCACTGCTTGATCAGCTGCAGTAGCATGATGGCCTATGGTGACTGTTGCCTAGCAACCAGTTGCATCAATAGGTAAATAGTAAATACTTCTGCTGCTGCTGCCGCCGCCGCCGCCGATCGGCTTTAGCAGGAGACTGCTAGGCTATTGAAGACAGGTACTGTACAATGGCGGCCGTGCGTAAACCTGCAAATAATAAGAAAGATAGAGTCAAGAATAAGAGCTTGAACTGCGCCGATGCTAAGTCGTATTTATGTCAAGCCACGTCAAAGAACGACACCAATCTGTACGTATATACAATCCGTTTTATATAAATGAAAAATTATTAACCGGCTGTTAATCGCGTATTTGTTGCTGGTGTAATGAGCTTGTGTTCATTCACTGTTCGGTTGCACACGAACCTGCAAAGATTACGTTAGCGACAATGACCCGCGGCCCTGTTCGCTGAACTTGCTAAAGCAAAGACGCCGAAAAAACCTGTTTTAACTTTCAAGTAGCCGTAAACAGCGTCGTGGGTCGAAAAAGTAAACGGGCAAGAAGTTGCATCACATCGCAGAAACTGTAAATTTTCGACAAAATTCCGACAGCTGATAATTTCCGACGGAAATGATTACAGATGCTCAAAAGTTTAATTTTGCTCTTAAATTTTCCTACAATGGGTTAAGGTTGTTCAGCCCTAAATAGACGAAAATTGTTTGACACGATTTTCCAACAATTTTTCAACAGCCCAAAATTTAAGGGACATTGCCCCGCTCCCCCACCGCCACGATGCCACTAATTATACAGCAGCCGTTCATAAATGTACAGTCGTACTCGCACTTACACGCAATTATGCATCTTTATTGGCTGTCTCTGGTTCCTTACTTAGTCTAGGATTAAATAAAGATTAAGAGTGAGGTAAATATTAAAGACAGAGGCTACTTGTCGGTATTTTTGTTACTCTTTATTTCTAGTTTCTTTTGGTATTTGTACGCCACAACAACTGATGGCTAGCAAGCTGGGAAACGAAGACAGCGCTTTGAAACAGTTATAGACACTTAAGACAGTAGCCTACGCTGTGGTGCTAAATTTATAATACTTTATGCAGATTTTTATCGTACATCGTATGACAACTGTAAACACAGTCCTGTCATTGCAATTTTGTTTGTTCGTTCTTGTGTCTATATCACATTCGTGGACCACGCGAAGAAGGCTTAAAATGCAAAATTGTGACATTGGCTGTACGGTTTAGTAGGCCTAATCACTGTGATTTTTTTGCAACATTTTACAGTCGTGAATGGCGTCAAATGGAGTACTCCTAAAGTGCTGATGAACGTAAAAATTTCGACAAATAACTCAAAACGGCGCGAGCTAGAATTTTCGTCTACAAGCCACTAGCCAGAGTGCCACTAATAAAAAAATGCCCTTGATGACCTTGAACGCCAAAATAGGGATTTTGATTTTTTGTGGATTTTTGGCGATTTCGCGCTGCGACACAAATTTCAAGCACGAATTGAGACGGACATGGAGAAACTCCGTATGAAATTTTCAGCATTGAACGTAGATTTCGACAGTTTAAGTCTCGATTTTTTTAGGTTCAAAGAAACCTGCGCACGAGGGCATCAAAGAGCGGTACCCCCGTAAAAGTCGTTATTTTACCGTTGTCGGCCAGTCTTTCGTAAAAACGGTTGCAGATAGGCATGGGCATGCTGCCTATCACAACAAGCACTAGTGACGAGCTTTTCAGTCGTATCAACATCGATGACTTTGAAAGATTCTGAACTTCCAAAATAAGGGATTTTTATTGATTTTTTTGCGATCTTTAGCTGCAGCGCACACTCCAAGAATTAAATGCGACGAAATGGCTAGAGATAGACTGACAGTTTGCGAACAAAAACTGCTATAGGCTTTCGCGCGTCTCGTGAGCATTAGCTCAAAAACTTTTTGTATTATGTTTTTACTGTTAGTGAGTGTGAGTGTTGTCCATTTTATTTAAATAAGCGATTGATTGATCAATTGATAATGTAGGTATGATCACCTGACTCATCTGCTGGCAAAGTTGCTGGACGAGCGGCCGCCGAATGCCGTCGAACTGTTTGAAGACTTCAGTCGAAAAGTGAAAGAAGATAGATTCGTCTCGCAGGCCGACAGCCTTCACGACCGTCCGGACAAGTCTGCCGAGAGTCTGCTGGCCGAGACGCAACTCAACTTGTTCACGGTAAGTTACAGCAGCCTGTCTGCTCGCGAACTTTGTCAAAATAAATTGCTGTGACGTTTGACACGTAACTTTCGCGGTTTAATCCAGAGATTACTTTTTCGGCGAAGAAATATTAAAAAAAAATTTTTATTGTTTTTTTTGCTGCGTTAAGATACGAAGCTCGAATTGAAATTAATAGCAAGTAAATGGAAAATTATTTGAATTTACCTAACGTGGTATATAAAAAATAGGAATAATGTAAAAATCACAGAAGATGTCTTCTGTTTACC
>Ga0209367_1009680_pt1 | contig 13018 bp, 7 predicted proteins | sample WorMetLIZISLAND2_FD_187412 | JGI IMG/M metagenome (GOLD analysis project Ga0209367, IMG submission 187412) | Marine gutless worms symbiont microbial communities from Max Planck institute for Marine Microbiology, Germany - Olavius geniculatus... ... | reverse complement strand
CCCCTGCACCCAGTGGCACGAAATTTTGTCACGATAAACTAGAGACCTTGGGGCAGTCCACGGTGAAGATTTCGTGATCCTAGCTTGCACCATTTTGATACAGCTCACGAGTGTGACGGAAGGACGGACGGACAGACAGACGGACGTACAGACGATGGCAAAGACGTGCGAAGCATTCTGCTTTCGCACGTAAAAACCAGCAAAATATAAGCCCGCCGTGGACTACCGTTTTAGGCGGACTAATTAGAAATTTGAGGCAAAGCCCAACGTGAGGCCACCCGGCACCCTCAGTCTGATTAAGGGGAGAGCGATTTAGGTGGCTGACATTCCCCTCGCAGTAACGTCACGTGACACAAATGCAATTGCAAAATTCTGCACATTATTGATCTTGGAGTCAACACGGGCGTCACTTTCTTGTTGGTCAACCAAAGTTCACCAATTTTGCTCGCTTAACGCAGAGGTGGTAGTTGTTTTTAACCCCATATTTTTTTCAGAAAGGAAGTGCCCAAATGTTTAAGCCTGCATTATAAAACGCACCCAATTTCAATCACGTGACAAAATAAATTTTACGACGATCGGCTGAGAGCTCAGTTACAGACAAACAAACGACAGACGACAACATCGCGCTATAGACACGCTAAAGCATAACTGTAGTGTGTCAAAAAGTAGTAGTTGATATTTTCCTGTGAACACTGCCAATTTTCGACGGAGAACATAACGGGTGGTCGAAAATTCAACTGTGCCTTGGATTTTCCCCAAATGGGGATTCTCAGTGCCAAATTTTGCATTCTGGACCAAAAATCTCCCACAAAACAACAAGATTTTCAACAACTTTCCAACAGGCCTAAATTCAGTGGGGGCCAACTGCCTCCTCACAGAGCTGAAAATTAGTTCGAAAAAATAGGTTATATTTTAAAAAAATCTTAAATAACTTAAGTCCCATTTTTAGGTTTTTAAAGTTTTTTGTTTGTTGTGAAATTTATAGCATATAATATTCATATATTCTATATCTTAGTCGTGATTTTTGATTACTTTATTATCCTATAATTTATAGAAAACAATGTGATTATGTGTCGGACAGGACGTAAAAGATGTTTTTCCTGAGATCCTGAGTCGTAATTTTGTGCACGGTGTTCACTGGACACTGACTAAACCAAAAAAAACCTACTATGGGTAGAAGATTTTAAAACCTTAAAACCTTAACATTTTTTCTTTTAAAAACCTAGTTTTTCCAGCCCATGTCCTCTCCCCGGTACGACGCTACTTACTGTAGATCATCGACAGACTGAAATAATTAAGAACAGTGACAGCAAAAAAGTTCGTAAACATAACTTGTGTTTTATTTGTCATGCTGCCTGAGTCAAATAAATGAATGAATGAATGAATGAATGCAGTGTCATCCACGTTACCTGCACCTTGAGCGGCTATGAGCGAGGCAACGCTCAGCAGCAGTAGCAGCATCACGATGAGCGGTTTCATCCTGACTGGGGCACGCCAGACACTGGGTCCTACCTACAGGCAGCAGCGCAGCTCCCTCGATAAAAGCACGATCTGCAACATCCAACACAACGACAACAATGCATTGTCAATGCTACTAACCTTCTCGGTCCACCATGTGGACTGGCTTGCGACGCGTCAGCTTAGCCATGCAGGCCTTAATTTCGGACAGCGTGTCGTTGTGCCACGGCCAGTGGCTTCTGGACTATACCTGAGGGGCGTAGCTTGCGCCCAGTGAAAAGGGGGGGGATTGTTAAGGGTATAGATCAAAACTTGCTCCCTTTTCACTGGACAATCTACACACTTAACCAAACTCCCCGTTTTTTATGTTCCCCTACCTTTTAATGTACAGTGTACACTAATAACAAACTCCCCCCCCAAAAAAAAAAGAAGCCCAAAGGGAGGTAGGCCCTACGTAGAGTGTCCGAAAGTGGGAGACTTGAGCCCGAAAATGGGGGGACGCCCGACACTGGTTTTAGATTTCAGCAATCGAGCATCGGGTTCAACCCTTGTTGTCAGACAAAGTGTCTGTGGGTGTCTGCGGCTCTGCGTCCGCTGTCTGTCTGTCCCCAGGCTGTCCGCAAACGGCGATCGCTAGCAGTCGCAAGCATGCATGTCGCCTACCGGCTTGTAAATATTAAAGGCGCGTACCGAGCGACAAAACTGAACTAAACTGACCAACGGGCGAGCATAATTATTATATGCATTACTGCTTGGCCACTGGCTAGTTCAGTTGATTAAGCCTATGTCAGCCAATCAATTAATCAACCAGCCTAATCCAAAATTTTTAACGTGTCCTAAGTAATGTAAACTATTGCTAGGTCCACTAGAAAGAGACAGGTTCCAGGAAATAGTCAGGAAATGATAATGTGAGCAGATGAGTAGTTCTGTATGCGACTTTCAACTGGCAGCTGACTGTTGAAATACAAGAAGTAGATTAGTAAATAAGTAAGTAAGCCTAAGTAAGTGAAATCGATACCTAGTTTAAGCTAACTTGCAAATCGAAATGCACCAAAATGTGTTCGGCTTACATGCAGCGCTCTCCGAACCCTTAGACGGATTCGAACAAAAAAGCACAGCTGTCGCTAGGGAAGATGCGCTACTGCCTATACATTTCTTGTTGCAGTACCGACCTTCAAGGTCATCCAAGGTTAATGATTTACATGTAATTTAAAAAAGCATGTGCCACTTCCTATTAGTGATTAACAGTAACCTTGGCCCTATCTTTCACCGTTTCCAAGATACGGCCACTTAAAGCTTGAAACTTTCCATTGTAAATTGCGACCAAACCGCTGCAGATTGAGACTTAGTTACTATTGACAGTTTACAGGAAGTTGCCAACGCCCTATCGAATGGTACCATTGCCGACCCTCTACGACTTGCAGTTTAGCAATAATACCGCACGATTGGCATAGCATGGTGCATTATGACCCTTCAAGGTCGTCCAAGGTCAATGATTTTTATGTCATTTGAAAGCCAATATCTGACTTCCTATTAGTGATGTCTTGCACCGTTTGACCACAATACATCCGTGACAGACGACAGACGGACGACACATCGTGCCAAAGATGCCCTACAGTATAGCTGTAGCGCGTCAAAAATGGAAACATAAACAAGATGAAACTGGACGGACGGGAAAGCGCAAATGAAAAAAAAAATGAATGAAAAGTTATAGGGATAAGGACAAAAAGGTAAGCAAGATAACTTTAGGTAACAGGTGTCATACCCCGCAGGCGCTTAGGTCGTTGAGCTTGTAGGTGGATAGATCACTGAGACCGTGACACATAGCCAGTGCGACGCCAGACCTACGGTTACTTTCCCAGCCCCTCTGCGTCACCATCCTTGACGGCTGACCGGCACCAAATTATACCGATTGGTGTGCCAAAGCACATGCGTGTGAACAATTTGCCCAAAGTTGTTATCTGACAGTGACTCGGTCGGGAGTCGAACTAGCGATCTCACGATCACTAGTTCGACACGCTACCGTTAGCCTAACACCACCAAGTGAAGGAAGTGAAAATGAAATGACGGAAAAACTGCAATATAAAAAAGTCTCTGCAGCTTAGTAAAATTTAACACGTACGCAAACACTTAGGCCTATCTACTGAAATAATTTCACAGTATTTCTGATACAAATTAAATCACGTTTATTTTGGCTACACTTTCAGTGTTTAATATCAGGACGAAGAATGGGAAAAGGAAAGAAGTAGGACAAGCAGAAACAAGTAATTTGAGCAAAGCTCACGAGACGCGCGATAGCAGCGGTCCTGCCACTTTGGCAATCAGTGTAGGCCTACAGCAAGAAGTTAATAATGCATCTTGAAAGAGTACTTAAATTTGAGGCCTCTGTACGAAAGACTCCTTGAACTTAAAAGATCGAAACTTAGATTTTTAAAAATGTACGTTCTATGCTAAAATGTCATACGCAGGTTGTCCAGGTCCATCTCCAGCCATTTCGGTGCAATTCACTCTTAAAATGTGTGTCGCAGCCGGAAATCGCAAAAAATTAATTAAAACCCCTGTTGGGGGTTCAGAGTCATTCAAGGTCATCGACGTTGACACCAATAAAAAGCTTGTCACTATTGCTTGTTATGATGAGCAGCATGTGTCCCTATCTGCAACCGTTTTCACGCTACACGAACCAATAACGGCAAAATGACGTCTTTTTAGAGGGGGGAGTACACGAGATGATTGCACCAAAATAACCACTTTTAGGAGGGTAGCCGTCTTTGACGCCCGCCTGCGCCGGCCTCCTTAAACCTAGGGAGTCGGGACTTATCTACGTTTAATGCTGAAAATTTCATACGCAGGTTGTCTTGGTCTATCTCTAGCCATTTCGCCGTAATTCAGTGTTGAAATGTGCTCTGCATCCAAAAATCGCAAAAAATCACTAAAAACCCCTTTTTGGGAGGTTCAAGGTCGTTCAAGATCATCAATGTTCATGTTGATAAATCTAAAAGACCTGTCACCAGTGCTTGTTATGATAAGCAGCACGTCTGTACCTATTTGAAACCGTTTTCACACTAAGCTTATACGAGCCAATAACGGCAAAATAACGTCTTTTAGGGGGTACCCCTCTTTGACACCCTAGTTCGAAGGGAACCCCCGCACCCAGGGGCACGAAATTCTGTCACAAATAACTAGAGACATTAAGACAACCGACGGTAAAGATTTTGTAATTCTAGGTGTCGCCGTTTTGATACAGTGCCAAGGTGTGACGAACGGACAGACAGGCGGACAGACGCCCAGGCCATGGCTAAGACGCGTGAAGCATTCTGCTATCGCGCGTAAGAATCAAAAACAAATATGGTTTGGGGGAGTGAGACGAAGAAAAAAAAGTAAGCTGAGTGAAAAAAAGAAAAAACCAATACTAGAGGAAGAAAGGGGAAAAAGAAAAGGATAAAGAAAAAAGTAATGAAAAAAGAAAGGAAAGAGAGAAGAAGGGAGAAGCTGAAAAAAACTCAGAGAAAAAGGGAAAGAGGAAGGAAAGAGACACGGTGAGGAAGAAAAGAAGGGAAAAAAAGAAAATCTGGTAGAAAGAAAGACAGGATGAAAAGGGATCAGACGTGAAAGAAACGAAGAAGGACGGAAAAGTAATGAAGTACATAAGGGTCATTTATTATTATTGCAGCGGCAAGTGGTGTTCACCCGAAAAAACTTATAATATTGATAAATATTTCATATAAAAATATCAACTGACAATGAAATGAATTGTTCGTTAATTTTACCAAATACAAACAAAAACATCTAGGCTATAGGCCTGTGCAGCGCTCGAAGTGAGAAAAAAGTAAGGGTATGGTAGCTTTCCCTTTGCCCTCTTCCTTTCCTTTCCCTTCCTGCTTCCTGCCTTTCTTCCCTCCATTCCTTCTTTTCCCCTCAGTTCTTTAAGATGTAAAGACCTCCGAAATCCAACTATTTGGTACGCTTTTCAACGGGGTTTGGGATCTGGAGTGGAGACCCAGCGGAAATCGAAGTTTGTGCATTTTACCCTTAAAATATGACACCTGGTGGCAACGATTTTAATGATTTTCCTGAGAACTCATTGAAAAAATTAAGTGCAGAGTAAAGAATAAAGACAAATCGGGACCAAAGTGGCTGCTAAATGAACCTAAGATATTGCTAGGCCTATAATATAGCCGCTGATCGATGCAAACATCAGTATCTAGTAAACTGTTGCCTAAATCCCCAAAAAACTACCTGCAAAGTATAGGCTACTGGTACGTATTTTCTCAGAAAAGAAGTGCCGGTATGCTTTCCAGGCGTCCAAGCAAGCGCCGGTATGCCATGTCGGTCCATACCGCCTCGCCTCACTTCGAGCTCTGGACCTATACTATTCTATTTCTGCATGAAAGTTATTTGGCGGCGTACCAATTAGGATACTTCGATTTGTGCAAAATGACATACCTCAGCAAACACGTAATGATTTTTTCATGGTTGCTTTCTACGTTTTCGTGCGTTTACGATTCGGGTTAGAAACATTAGGGTCTGCAGGCTCTGAGTTAGAGATAATGTTAGAGTTAAAAACGGCGAAAAACTGCAAAAAGTGCACATTTTGATGATTTGCAAACATCGATCGAAAACCGTTGCTATGGTACGTTTGTGATACGTCACTCCCATCAGAGCGGCCATGAAGCTTTCGCCTCCGATTTCATCGGTTCACTTCGACAGTCAAAACGCCGCCGGTCCAGCATTAAAATGAGATTCTAATCCTGGCGATCGGCAACTATTCATCAATGGTTATCTAATGATGATATCGGTTTAACCAACCTCTCTGTCAGAAAGAAGATGGAAGTCGAAACACGTCGATCGAAATGCTTCGAACTCTGAAAGTAGACAGATGACTGTTGCGAAGGAAACAACAGAGATGACGTCATATGCGCGACACACAAGAGAAGTCTTTAGATATAGTATGTAAATGTTGGACAATTTTTGTAACGTAACGTAGCATGCAATGATGTCGAGTCTTTTTGCCTATGCTTGGGGAGAGCCTAATCTAATCCATTGATCCATGCATTACGAGAGTTTGTGTCGAAAAGTTTTTGTCAAACTGGTTCAATCAAGTGTATAGAATAAAACAAGTCAATCTTCTTATAAAATTTTGAGCAAACAACAACAAATGAGCAACTTAACGCGTCCCCGTTATGTGTTGTCGCAAAATGTATGACGTCACAAGTTTGTATTTCCGATTTCTGTTGTTTTGTTGATTTTGTTATCGGTGCGTTGTTGTTGATGTTTTAATGTTATCTTTTCCGATCGTACCATTCTACTGAACGTTTTAATTTTTTGCAGCTGTCAGTTTGTTTCTAAAATCGTAATGTTTGACTACGAGGCGTTTATTTTGTTTTGCCATTGCATATCTACTGCCAGTGCCAGTGGTTTCAGTGGTCTGTTTACTTCTGTGTTGACCGGATTGGTTGTTCAGTGCCTGTTGTTTTTACAGAGAATATGGCGATCATCTACGACATGGCGGTTGGATTGAAGAAGGGGCACAAAGTGACGCCAAACACACGCAGACCGCGTCCGTCACGAAGAAAGGGGGTATGATTATCTTGACTTAAGTTGTTGTTTTTATTTTTATTTATTTATTTCATTCAGCGCAACACCAGCAACACAAATAAAAACAACAAAATCCCAGCCAATGATAGAAAGGCTCCAGAAGGAACACTAACATCTACCCTAATCAACACAATGTAGCAGAAAATTAGACAAATCTCTCAAATCAGTATGATTAAGAAAAGCCTTGAACCTAACGAGAGAGAAAAATCCACATGGGCCGGAAGTCTATTCCACGGGCCAGCAACATGCCTAGCAAAAGAATGATAGCGTACTCGGGGATAGGGATAGGGTTAAGATTGGTGGCTTGCATAGGCTACAGGTATAAAGTGGATTGCGGATGTGATGTCGCACCAGATAATGCTGTAGTTAAGCAGTGATTTAGTAGTTTAACCATCTCCTGACTATTCATTACTCTAACCCTAGCCCTGACTTTGTTGCGACATCCGCACATCCGTCGATCCATGTTTTACCATCGTCTGCTTGCATATCTTTTTTGCATGGTGTAATTGGCCGTGCGAGCGCGCACAGCTATCCACTCAAATTGCAGTTAGGCCTAATTTCCGTGCCTGTGCTCAGTCCAAGCTTCTGAACTCGTTTATATGACATCTGGGTAGTATTATGTCATCTAAGAATGCACATCTTGGGTGGTTCCTTGGGTGGCAGGCTTTCGTAGTAGGCCTAAAGGTTGAAATGATTCGAAACTGAAATATCAGCTGACCTATTAAGTCAGTACTCAAAATTTTTGCTCATAATTAACTAATAACAGCAATGTGAACATACAAGCAACCACACAACTCTTTGCTTACATGCCGTCGGTACGCGTGTGCGATCTGCACACGGTAAATAAAATTTTTTTGACTGCATACGGACCGTGCGTGCGCACGGTAAATATAATCATTGATCTTTTTTGTTGCAACTTACTTTTAATTGATTTGGTTACTTAGTCGGCAGGGCTGTGCAAATTGGGGCATCGCGGCAACGACTTCATGTGCAGTTTAGCAAATGACTTACCATGAATTTTAAAATCTGCAACATTCATTCACGCTTAGTTTCTAAGTTCTAACTTTAACTATTGTTTTGCATCTTGCTTTCATCATACTAAACTAAATTAATTGTTTTAATTACTGTTCAATTTCAACTTACTAAACACTGATATCCTGTGTCAGCTGAATATATGACTGTCTATGCAAAACTGAGCTGAGTAACTGACAAAAATGACAGGAGCAGTTGTTGTGGGCAGAGGTGTCCCTGAGCATCTGTACTTAGTCCTGTTCTCATTTCTAACCCAAGTATGTTAACATAATAATGTTGATTTGTTGATTTGTTGATCTGATCATTTTTGCAGTATTCATCTGGTGATTCCTGGACATTATTTTATGTTATTGTTACATTGTGTGTTCAAAATAATGTGGATGTTATATTATTGGTAGTAAACCTTATATAATGTTGGTGGTCAGTTAAATATTTAGTCAGTTTCAAATAAAAACTAAACGTTTATTAGTGATGAAAGTAATTCTCCATGAACGTACATGTTTTTGCTTGTCATTTTTGTCAGTTACTCAGCTCATAGTTTTGCATGGAGAGTCATATATTCAGCTGACACAGGATATGGGTGTTTAGTAAGTTGAAATGGAACAGTAGTTAAAAAAATTAATTGTATCTCAAGTTTTAATTGTTTCTTAATAAGTACCTTGATAACTTTCATTAATTTACATAGCAACATGTGCATGTACAGGGTGCAACAAAAAAGTAGCCCCCTAAAGTTTTCACTGTTTTCTCAGCAACCGTTTGGAATTTTAATTAAAAATTTTACAGCTTTATTTACTAAAACTTTTTACATTTCACTGCCATGTAAAATATGATTCTGTTTAAAAATGACAAACTTAAAGACTTTAACATGACTGCCTACCGATTTTTCAGCATTAAAAAATGTTTAAGCTAAAAGTGCTATTTAATTTTCAAAAACCGGTTACCACGTTACTGCTGATGACATTACAGTGATGTTTTGATAAAGAGTAATTTATTTTGTTTATAAATTATCGCTAAATTATTGTTCTTTTAAAGCAATCGTCGGCTGTCCACCGGGTTCATTTTCTAGCAGGATGGCACGCCAGCACACAGCATGCAGCGCACAGAACCGGCTGTGGGCCAACTGTCCAGATTTCATTACAAAAGACCAGTGGCCTCCAAATTAGCTGAATATAAATCCAATTGACTTATAGTGTGTGGGGTGCAATGTTGGACGCTTACTGCAAGCTTAAAGGTCCGTGGTCACCAAAATTAACATATACATTTTATCCATTTTCTTGAAAGTGCAGAATTTTATGATAACTTTGACAGTAATATCGGCGTCCAGCGTTCTGTCAACATGGAAAAATTTACCTTTGAAGCCGACGATCTACGAAAACGACGTAGAAAACGTGCCGCCATGATGACCTGCGGTGACATCATGAGTTTAGCCTATAGGCGTCATGAATCAATATTCATGACATCTATAGGCTGTGGCCTAGCCTAGAATGATGACGTCGTCGGCTAGACATTAATATTTATGATCTATATGGGCTAGGGTCATGACGTCACTGCGGGCACTGATAGATTAGAATATTTCGCATAACGTAACGTAATGCCGCATTTCGTTTGAATTCGCGCATTAATTTCATATATTTATGAAGCTGAAATCGACATATTATATATGCGAGGTTAAATGTCTAATTTAAATCTACAGAAATTGCGCGAGTGAGTTTGACCGTGGCCATGGACCTTTAAAACAAAGCCGAAAATAATCGCCAAAGTCAAGGAAGCACTTCAGGTTATCTGAGGCAACCTGCCACAAGGATTGATTGACAAGGCTGTGAAAGACTTGTCAAATTAAGCAACTGTAGGCTTGTGTTGGAGCTTGGAGCTGGCGGTGGACATTTTGAACATTCACAGTAACAATGAAATTCTGGCATCTGATCATTAGTTTACTGTGTTGTTTCAACGATGTTATTGAACTGATGTCAGATTGAACATTTTCAATGCTGAAAAATCGGTAGGTGATCATGTTAAGAAGTCTATAACTCCGTTGTTCTACAACAGAATTATATTTTACTTGGAAGTTAAATGTAGGAGGTTTTACTAAATTAAACTATACAATTTCAATTTAAAATTCCAAATGATTGCTGACAAAACAGCAAAAAACTTTAGGGGGATACTTTTTTGCTGCACCCTGTAGTTAGCATTCGTGTTATTCTTTGGTTTTGAGCTTGTCTTGTGTGGTGTCTGTTTGTCAAACTGACTGGTTGGTGTTGGAGCTATGAAGTATTTTATTCTATTTCTGTGCACTGATTAGAGTAATGTGTGGCAGAGTGCTTTTCAATTAAGCAGGTTGCGTTTCTGAAACTGAAACTAAAAATAAAGTAATAGATCCTATTGAAAATCACACTGCTACACAATACACATGCATTGCTGTATGTATAGGCTTTGACAAAACACACTAAGTTCGTCCGCGATCTGGTTCGTGAGGTCTGTGGGTTTGCTCCATATGAGAAGAGGGTGATGGAGTTGTTGAAAATCTCAAAGGACAAGCGAGCTCTCAAGTTCTGCAAGAAGAAGGTTTGCTTGTTGTGATGTTTTTTAAACCTTTTTATGGTTGAGACTTGAGTTTTTTTTACTCACTTTAATAAACTGTGTGCCACTGTGAATCTCGACATACAGGTACTCACAGTTGCTGTGTCCCTGTAGAGTGGCATCTAGCTAGGCTTCCTGGGGCCCTTATCCAACAGTAAGTTACAGTATGTTAAGTGCTGAGGCTTGGAGGCTTGGATCCCCCATTCCCAAGTATTTCAATCTAGGTTCGAAACAATTTGCTGTAGTGCCAACAATAATCACACTGTCATTGTGAATCAGAAATGTTGTGATGGCACCAGTTTGTCTTATGTGTGGTAGGCTGAAGTGAACATTTCAGCTGTAAGATTTGAAGTTGTCTAGCGTACTGGTCAGCTATAATGTTTGCAGAGAGTTTATTCCAGAGAGTGGGAGCGGCAATAGATAATGAACAAGACCTGAAAGCAGTAGTAGCAGGGTGCTGATGTAATAGAGTGGCTGTAGATGAACATAAATTTCTGGTAGGGTGGTATTCACGTAGGAAGTTGCCCAAGCTTTTTTGCTTTGAAAATGAGCATCAGGAAGACAAAGATCTTGTGTCCTTATGATAAGTAGACACCAAAGTGACTGAAACACATTGCACATATTCACTCAAAAGTATTGGTTACTAACTTTGGTTAAATTGAGTAAATGTTTGTGGTTAGAATTTTAGACGGCTGGTAGATGTGAAAGGTGCAGTGCATGTTATTTTAAACTAATGCACTAAACAGTATTTGCTTTTATCTTTGAATGACTCACATTTCAAACCAATAAATAATAAGTTATATAAATTAATTAAAATAGAATTATTTATTTAAATTGTTTGTTAATGTTTTTGGCAAAGTGCTGCTGCTTTCTTTGGAATGGCTGTCCACCACGTGTCACTGACGTGACCAGTCAGTAAGTAAGCACGAAATAAATTTGCTGACTTGTCGATGAACTGAGAAGAGAGGTCCTGCCATCTTCCACACATCTATGACTACTACTTACTGTCTGCCACAGCGACAGTTGTTCTGCTGAAGGCGACAGCGTTTGCTGAAATTTGAGCAAGCAATTTAAACAAAATGCTGTATTTTGATGTTATTATTTGACTGATTAATAATCACTTCCAGCTTTTTGACATTGGTCTGTATTTTTTTCACTCATCTTTTTTTGTCAGGAACTTGTCCCGGACTTTGTCGTTGACTTTCCCCGTGCATTGTAATGGACTAAGTTCCATTAGAGCGACACAAACGGGTTTGTCGCGGACTTTGTCACAAACGTTTCAACATGTTGAGATGGTTTGTGTTCGCGACTTGCGTGATTTGTGTCCACGACTTTCCCCGCGGGGAAGTTTCGGTCAAAGTCGACGTAATGGAAGTTAGGCTTAACAGTTGATCGTTGGGCTGAATGTGCTTGTTGCAGCTGGGGACGCATTTACGAGGCAAGCGGAAGAGGGAAGAGATGTCACAGACCATACAGAAGATGCGTAAAACGGCCAAGAGTGAGAAATGATACCAGAGACTCACAAACTGTTGATGCCCAGCGACTGTATGCTCGATACTGGGCATTGATGGAAACTGTGTGTGCATTGTCTTATTGGTCATCATTGTACATGTATAATAAATTGTTGGTCAACCGCTCTGCTGTCGTAGTCCGTGGTTTATATCCTCTGTGATTAGCCGACCATATTAATGATTGCGCTTATGGTGTAAATGTTGAGTCCATTTTTCTGTCATCTGTAACGTGTGTATTGTGGCTAAATAATGCATTGCACCAACATAAATGTCTGAAGGAGCAAACAGTGTTGCCTGACCGCTGCGCTCTGGTGACAATTCTTGTTCTCTGTGACCCCCGCCGTTCTTCAAATCGTGGTGCTGGCTGCAGCTCTAAATACTTGCAATTTAAATTTCAACTACACTGGTTTGGTTTAGTTATGAGCGGGGCTACTATTGATACTTTTTCACTTGCAGAAACTTACTCCCTATCCAACAGTACCATGGTCGACCGATACGAAAAAATTTCGAAGAAAAATTCCGCCCTCCCCTTCTTTCGGTCTTTCGGGCCTTAACTTCATCTAGGTCAGTGCTGTCCAACCCACGGCCCGTGGGCCGCATGTGGCTCACGAGGGGATTCTGTGTGGCCCGCCATCGTCTCACATAAATTGTAGTTTTGGTCTGGTGATTAGTCAGATGAAATCAATTTGCAAAATTCAACAATGTTTGATGGTCTTTTGCGTTCCCAAATTTCAGAAAAATGGGCGAATTTGCAGTTTCCATTGAACATTTGGAAGCAAAAAGTGTTTCAGCTTCAGGGGGGCTTCGCCCCCTTGACCCCCCGACCAGGGGCTCTGCCCCTGGAC
>Ga0209367_1009678_pt1 | contig 13018 bp, 4 predicted proteins | sample WorMetLIZISLAND2_FD_187412 | JGI IMG/M metagenome (GOLD analysis project Ga0209367, IMG submission 187412) | Marine gutless worms symbiont microbial communities from Max Planck institute for Marine Microbiology, Germany - Olavius geniculatus... ... | reverse complement strand
ACACTATCTATGTACACGGCAAAAAGATACGGTGAGAGCACACCTCCTTGTCGGATGCCGGAACATAAAACAAAAAAATCGGACATGAAGCTTTCCCACTTAACGCATGTAACTCCAAGCGAAAACCAATTTTCTAGAAAACGTAACAAGTTATCAGGGATGCGCCTTTCCCTGAGTTTGATGAATAAGCCATGGTGATTCACTTTGTCGAAAGCTTTCGACAGATCGAGAGCTCCGACATTTACCGTTGACCCACAGGACACATAGTAATCAACAACACAACGAAACATGTATACCGCATCTCTACAACCTAGTCTCTTCTTGAAACCAAATTGATTATCACACGTTTCAAAAGGGAATTCATATCGATCGAGTATACAATGTTCCAAGACCTTAGATATAACAGGGCTAATTGACACGCCTCGAAAATCTTCTACGGTTAATGACTTGCCATAAACATTGGATACTTTCAAAATCGGTACAGTATAGAATTTGTTGAGTGACTAAATTATGAAATAAAAAATTCGAACAAAAGCGCTAAATGAGAGGGGGAAAAGAAAATTGGCGATTTTTAGCCGATACAGCGTTAACATGCTGAGCGAGACAGGTCACGCCCTCTGTCGAGTACACATAAAACACTTTAATAAAAACATAGATTTTGTTTTACTGGGCTCTCAAACATGCACCGCTGTTGCGCGTTCCCCTTTGCGTTAGCTGGGCTTTACTTGTTTAAACATGGAGTCAGCTAGATACATTTAAGTAGTAATAGACTAAGCTAACCGGAGCTGCTACTACTACGACTACTACTACTACTAGAGCTCAAATAAACGCATTAATTAACGCGTTAATGTGTTAATAAATTAACGCGTGTCAAAAGATTAACGCGCGTTAAAAAATTAATGCACACACATAAATTTATGTTAATTCACTAAATTTTGTGAAGCAAAAGTTTCAATATTCCGTTAAATTGCGGTTATTTACAATAGAATGAATTCAAGTAACTAAAATGTAATTGCCGTTACATCACTACTGAAAATAAATAATTATTCCAACGACAAACTAATAGATTTCTATGCTAGCTATGACGTCAGTTGTTGTTGATTATACGTTTAGTAATGTGTTTCTAACTTTCTATATTCTACAGGCGCCCCCCCTAAACGTCGCGAGGCCCGGGGTAACTTTCCCCCCTACTCTCCCTCTCGACGGGAATGGGTGCGTCAATAACGCGTTAATTAATGCGTAAAAAATTAACGCTATGACAGCTCTAACTACTACTAATAGATTCAGCTGACCTGAACATTTGTTTCCGTCGAAAGCGAATCCCGGGTGGCAAGCACAGTCGAAGCCAGCAACCTTGTTCGTACAGTTGAACGCATACTTTCCGCATGTACCCATGCCGTTGTTAGCAGCGCATTCATCAATATCTTGCACAGGCACAACAACAACAACAACAACAACAACTATTACTACTACAACTGCTACTCGACAAGTAATTTGAACAAAGCTCACGTGACGCGCGACAGCCTTAAGCAGTTCCTATTCGCAGGTTGTCTTATCTATCTCTATCCATTTCGACGCAATTCACTCTTGAAATCTGCGCTGCAGCTACGTACAAATTGCCAAACAACACTAAAACCCTTATTTTAGGGGTTTAACGTCATTCAAGGTCATAAATGTTGACACCAATAAAATGCTTGTCACTATTGCTTGTTATGATAAGCAGCATGTCTCTGCCTATCTGCAACCGTTTTCACGCTGTACAAGCCAATAGCGGTAAAATAAATTACTTTTTAGGGGGTAGCCGTCTTTGACGCCCGCCTGCACCGGCCTCCTTGAACCTAGGGGGTCGCAACTTAAAATGCTAAAATCTACGTTTAATGCTGAAAATTTTATATGCAAATTGTCTTGGTCTATCTCCAGCCATTTCGTCGCAATTTACTGTTAAAATGTGCGCTGCAGCCAAAAATTGCGAAAAATTCACCAAACCCCTCTTTTTGGAGGGTTCAAGGTCGTTCAGGGTAATCGATGTTGACAAATCTAAAAACAAACCGTCACCAGTGACGTAGCAAGTCTGTACCTATCTGCAACCGTTTTCACACTATAAGAGCCAATAACGGCAAAATAACATCTTTTAAGGGGATACCCCTCATTGATGCACCAAATATACTAGGCCTAATTTTCCTGAGAGTTGCTAGACTTCAAATAAGTAAACATACAGATTAAAAATAAAAGGTGGGGAAACGCAGTGCCCCTATTTCCCCTTTAATCTCCTAGTTTGACCACTGCAGCTGCTACAACAACAACAACAACAACAACAACTATTACTACTACTACTACTACTACTACTACTACTGTAACTGACCATCGCAAGTGTTTTTGGTGTTATTATACTGAAGTCCAGTCTGACAATTGCAATCGTAGCTGCCTTCGTTGTTGACGCATTGGGCACTGGCGGGGCAAGATGAGTTATCTTCACACTCGTTTATATCTGCACTCGACATCACACAACTACTGCAACAACTGCAACGACTAGTTCTACACTAGACGTAAAAAAAACTTTTACCAAAAACTTAATAAAACGTTCAAAAACGTAAAAACGTGGCAAAAATAAAAACGTTTAAAACGTTGGATAAAAAACGTTAGCCGTAGTTTGTTCAACCCGTTGCCTAAATGTCTAATGCTGTAGGTGCATTATAACCAAATGTACTAATTTTGTTTATCTATTGTAATTGATATAACTATAAAACTAGAAAAAGAAAAAAAAACTTTATTAAATTTCAATTCAATGCAAGTATCACTAGACTAACTAAGTAAACTACTACAACTATAGCCTATTAATTGGTGCCTGTGGTTTCAAGTGTTTTTCTTAAATTTTCAATGCAACTTTAACAAACATTATTTAAAATACAAACGGTGAGTAAATTCTAAAAAAACGTAAAAAACGGTAAAACGTGGAGAGAATAAAAAGAGATAAAAAAACGTTTATTGCATTTGTGACAACTACAGCAACAACAACTGTTGTTGTTACTACTACTATTACATCAACTACCACAACTACAACAGACCGACACACGCTGCTCCGAGGTCGGTGATGGAGGCGTTATATCCGACGTCACAGGTGCAATTGAAGCTACCCTCCAAGTTCTCACATGAGTGACACGACACGGTCAACAACAGACACTCGTCTATGTCTATATGATAACAACAACCACAAACATTTTATACTACTACCAGGAATGCAACAATATTCACATTAACGAAAGCTCAGCTGTCGCTAACGAAAGCCGACCGCACTATAGTGTACTGCCTGGCCATCGCTACACCTATTCTGTTAGGCCTATTTGCTTATTTAATATCGAGATAGCAACCTCAATTAATCACACCTTTACTATTTTTCGTTATACTAAATAAATAACTGTGTTCGTGAACCAATAGGCCTAGCCTATGCAGGCGGTAACTTTTTTTCAAACTGCTGCCAAACCGACGCAGATAGCATATTTAAAGTACCACCGGGTAGTTGCAGTCGTACGCATCAGACAGCCCTATATGCTTCTTCATAGAACTTTTCACTACGACGTACCGTTTAGCCACGTTACGGACAACAGACAGAACACAGGCGAAGCCGCGTATCAAAGGCGCGACCATTAGAACAGTCGGCCAAAAGCTGTAGCCCGGCATAAAAATAACAAAATAAGTAGGCTAACTGATGCACGTTTACACGATAAAGCTGGCTCGACAAGCAAGCTCATCAAAACGAGCGCTGAAAAAACGCTTGACGAGCTTGTCATTGTCAAGCACATCAAGCATGTCAAGCTTGTTTATAGCTGTACGAATTTAACGATTGGGGAAGACTTTTAGAACTTTATGAAATTTGAAAAATTTTACGTTTTGAGTGACTGGTGGCTCGTTTGGATCGGAGTGACATTCCTTGCCTTAAAGTTTAGATTGATTAGACCTACTCAGATTGGATAGTTTAGCTCAGTTACGGTTGCAAAAATTTTAGACTAAATGCGCTTAAGCTACTGATAAAAAACCTATTATGTCATATGTTAAAGTGCGTACAGAGCGACGTAACTGAACAGAACTGAACTGACATAATTTAATTTTTTTACAAACTGACCAATAGACAAGCAGTAATGCATTACAGTAGGCACCATCTAACGGCGTCGGTGGTCTGCGTGATTACGATCACGTACGCATCAACCAATGGCCAATAGCTTATGCTGCTTACACATTGGTCAGTGCGTCAAAAACTAAACTGTGTCAGATCAGTTCAATTACGTCGCTCTGTAGTGTGTACGCATCTTAAAGTTTTGTGCTATTGTGACAACGTCAAGTTCAATGGTAAAACACATAAATGGTTTGGAACTTTATGGAACGTTATAATGGGCCTGATGGAACGAAACAACTATAGGCTGGTTTCATCGTATAAACAGGGTTTTAATGCTGTACCTTCGCAGCGGTCTAGGTTCTCCTGGTAACCCTTGTTACAGCGACACTTGTAGCTGCCCAGCGTGTTAACACATGTAGACGACGCCTTATCACAGTCGCTGGTGCCCATAGCACACTCATCCACATCTGTTATCAGACAAAACACCCCATGAGTTATTACACTTTAGACTAAACCCCTCTCACGCCAGCTCACTCATTAACATCTGTTAGACTAATATTCCCAAGGTCATTATCCCCCAGACTACGCCCCCGGCAACGGCAGCATCGTGGGCTAAAAAGCAGGTGGCAAGAAATTTCAATTTTTTGACGAACACTTCAGATTTCTGCCAGAACTCCGACAGACAGCAGCAAATATCCGACACCAAAAATTTTGACACATCACACGCTTTTCTGTATGCAGCCAGCAGTCACTCAGCTATCAACGCTGATAAAAAAGTTTAGTTCTTGGCCAAGCCTTCAGTAGTAGTACTACAACATGTCCGAACAGTTAGTCAGAGTAAATACTAATAGCGCGTAGTAGTTGTAGTAACCGGTGCTTCATGCCACCGCAGTAGAACAGTGGCGTCATGGCTTAAATAAAAACAGACGAAACAGGAAGTTACGATTTTCTTACACGCCGCTGCAAATTTCCGACACAGGAAATTACGGGTGCTGAAAATGTTAATTGTGCCTCTAAATTTGCCCAAAATGAGAATTTACAGCCCCCAATTTTTTTTATTTGTAAACGCAAAAATTTTTCGACAAAACGTTTTTCGACAATTTTCCGACAGACAAAGATTTAAAATGGGCAATTGCCAGTACGTACTTTCCCCTCGGCCACGACACCACTAACTACTGTAGCACAAAAAACTGCTGCTACTACAGCTATACTACACTTACTACTACGACTACTACTTCCGGTCACGTGGTCTCACCGACGCAGTAGAACTTTCCCTCCGAAACGTTGGTCGGATGATCAAATCCAGCATCGCAGCCGCAGACAAAACTACTAATCTTGTTAAGACACGTCGGACGGGTGCAGTTACTGTGGCTGTAAGGGTGGTTGTCATCGTGCATTTTGCATTCGTTGATGTCTGGCACACACCCACGGGTAACTACTACAACAATTACTACAACTTTTATGCAGAACAGTAAAGACTGACAAGTAACTTTCTTTTTGTTGTAGAAGACACGTGAACGGTGGAACCCAAAGATAGTGTAAAACAGACAAAATTTCTACATTTTGTTTGTTTTTGTTTTTTTTTCTATAAGCTGAAACAAAATACATCATCCGCTCAGCAGGAAACCATCGTCGCCAGTTAGTCAACAGTTGCAGTAACATGTAAGCCTACACTTATAATTCCACGAAAAAAACACAGAAAAGAGATTCAGGAACAAAGAGAAAATACGATACAAAAACATAGCATACGGAAAAATTCCAGTGGGCTGATTTATGGAGGAGATTGTGTCTGAAAAGATTCCAGTTTGAAGAGTCATCGGCGGTAGCGGTGATACTGATAAATACAGGGTAAGTCACAAACAAAAGAGACACAGAACTCGTGTCTGTATTTTCGCAAAATATCTGCCATTTTCGCTGTTTTTAAAATCAAAAAAATAACAGCAGTTTATCAGTAACACCTGCAGTAGGTAAACAGAGCAAGAAGCTGCAAGTTTCTGATGGGCACTGCGAATTTGCAACAGAATTCTGACAGACGGTTTTAGATTTCGAACGCAGGAAGTTATTAGTGCTCAGAATTTTGACTTTGCCACTAAATGTCTCTGAAATGGGGGTTAGCCCCAAATTTTGCATCTATGAACGACAATTTTCCGACAAAAATGTTGCAACAATTGTCGAACCGCCAAAATGTTAGGGGAAAGGGCAATCGTTCCCGCCTGCCCCACTCCCCCCTCGCTTCCAGTCACCACCCAACTGAGTAGTTTTCGTGGATGTAAAAACATTTTTTATTCCGTTATATAAAAACAAAAAAAACATGTTTTTATGTTTTTATTTGCAAGTTGATGTTCTGAAGATCAATGGTAGTATTGTTAGTTGTAGTACAGACCAGTAGCAATCACAGACCTCTGCAAGCGGCTCCTCTTGTACTCTTACGCCAGCCACGTAGGCACTCACAGTTATCTAGCGTCGGCATGTGGGGGTCATCAAGACATTTGAAGTAGCAGTCACCGTTTAGATAAGAACAATCTGACATACACATATACCACATGTAGGATATTATAGACAATGCGTAGTAGTAGTAGTAGTAGTAGTAGTAATAGCACAAGGTGGGCCATAAAAACGTAGCACTTTACTTTTGTCCATATCTTCGCCAATTATTGACCGATTTTCAAAATTCTTTTACTGTCACACTCTGCGGACAATTTGCAATAACGTAATTATTATATATTTTATTACACCGTAAATGCGTTTTTGCACTACCTTGTGAAATATGAATGAAGTATGTATGTATAACGATAGTGACAAACAAACGTTTTGGTAAAATTGAAAAAAAACATTTCAGATCAACATTGCGGTGAATGATGTATAACATTAGACCGTGTGGGTCTAACACAGTCTAGTGTCATACGGATCATTCATTGCAATCTTGGTTTGAAGTGTTTTTTTCATTTGCCTAAATTTTTGTTGTTATCATTCGGTTTTCTTATGTTTCACCGGGTAGTGTAAAGACGCATTTACGGTGTGGTGGGACATATAATAATCACGTTATTGCAAATTGTCCGCAGAGTGTGCCATGAAAAATTTTGCTTAAATCGGTCAATAACTGGTGAAGATATGGACAAAAGTAAAGCGACACGTTTTTTTATGGCCCACAGTGAAGTATCCCGGCAGACAACAAACAAACAAACAGACAACTATTTATATTCGACCGCCAAGCGCATTCGAGGTTAATTATTAGAATTGCGATAACGAGTACGTTTATTCGCCAATACGGCAGACAAGCAACACAAAAAAGACAGTAAACTAAGAAAAAAACACAGGCACACATGCAGTCACCCAGACACACACAAACACACCAAATAAAAGCAATAAAACACACTAACAATAATGTGCTATATAAGTTTACGTTTGACTTGACTTAACTTGCCTAACTGTCAAATTTTGCCAAGATGCTGAAAACATTAATACTATCGTCGCTACTGCGAACAGTAATGGTAAGTCATGAACAAAAAAGGACGCAACTTTTGTCCACATTTTCGCCATAATCGCTGCTGGAGTAAAAAAACGTGGGGACAGCTACCCTGTTCCCAAAATTTTGGGCTGTCGGATGAAAGTTCAAAAATTTTTTTCGTCCTGAAATGTTTATCCAGAAATGCAAAGTTTGGGTAAAAAAACCATTTTAAGATAACTCAGTGGTAAGATTGCAACTCTGCGCATCCACACTCTTTCGATGCTGAAAACATTAATACTATCGTCGCGACAGTATAAGATGAGAAGGAAGAACTTGCACTGACGGACAATGAAAGTACAAAAGTAAGCGAGAAAAGGAGAAAAAAAGGGTGGGGTAGAAGCGCAAATCAAATCAAATCAAATCAAACATTCGTTTAATAAAAGCTTAGACAATCCGCAAAGCAGAACAGTTAGCGAAGAACTAAAATCATATTGCGATGACAGAGTTAAAATCTAGGCCTAACAACAATTTTTGTATAACATGCGAATGATAAAACCACTGTCAGTTAAATGGTTAGTTTTTGTCGAGAAGGATAAAATCATGTTGCCTGCTACAAAGATTGTATCCATTAGACAAACGTTCAGGTAAAAGCGGCCTCAAAACGTTACGACTGTTATTAACAATCCGTTCAATAAATGCGTCATCCGCAACATTAAATCTGTTCATGACAGTCTTTGAAATGTCTGAGCAGAAACCGAGTTTGTGTGCTTTGCGAAGAAATGCGTCAAGACGGTTGCTGAACAGTAGCCAGACCACGCTGGACTACAATGCAGTATTTTGGCCAGTACAGTTGCGTTGAATACATCATGCAACGACAATGTTGGTAAACCGTGCGCTCTCAAAACTTTGAGGGCGTACAGTCCACTTGCGCAGGACTTTAAAATTGTCTATGCATGTTCTATGAAGAATAGCTTGTCATCAATTACAACTAATGCCGTGATACTGCTGACACGTTCGTAAGACGACGTACCACGAAGGTTGCAGTAGAGATCTGGTATTACACCGGTTGGGTCAGAAGTGAGGAAGCCATCGGCACAGATATGTCGGAACGCGCACCTGCCGCTGATCGGCAGACACTCGCGTCCGTCGGTAAGTGCCTTCTTTGGACGACAGTGACAGTAATTACCGCAGTTCACGCCCCATCGACCATCCTCGCACGCTACAACACAACACAAGCACCAGTGACAGTACACTCTGTCTCAAAAGAGGCAAGTTGCGATCGATAATGTGGGGGGCCCTTTTTTGACACACAGTGTAGAACCGATGGTGCAGTCAAGGGGACGCTGAAAAACGGTAATACAATACGCCTGCAAACTTGCAAAAAAATTAAAAATTAGATAAAAGTTAACGGACTGTTTGTTATAATCAAACACCTGGTTTCGTGTTGTAAATTGTCCCTTCTTTGGACATCTCAAGATATAACAAAAATCACAATACAAAACCTAATGTCACCAGATGCGGTTTTCGAGGCGCAAAAGTTTAAGTAACCTACGTTTGCGGTCGGCGCAATCCGCTGAGGGAGCTTACAGGTTCAAAGAATCCTCCACGCAGAGGCTTCAAATTTGGGTACTCTTTCAGAACGCATTGATATTTTATTGCACGTTGTACGTTCATTCCCCAAACGGCATCAGCGATGCTGTCGTGCGTCACGCGAACCTTGTTCAGATTACTTGTTAAACTGTTTCTAAAAGAAAACAGAAAGGCTAGAGCCCTCCCATCTCTCCTACCTCCTAACGGATAGAAATGTTGGTAGGTTGTACAGTACTTCGGTAGATGGAGGCGACGCCTTTGCCTCCGCATGAGTAGGAGCTGTTCGTGGCGTAAGCGGCGTCGTCCGAGCACAGATTGGTGCAAGCAGCCGTCGTTGCTGCACTGACCGATTTAGACGAGTTCCCACACAGGCACACTTTGTCATCCTGCCGTACCCACACGCTACTAATTATTTCATACAACCACTTACGGCCAATTTACGCCTACGACGCAACTCAACTCAGATCAACTGTCGTAACTGTGGGCGACAACGCAATGACGTCATTAGCATTGTGACGCCACGCTGCTGTGCACAGACCACGCGTTGTTTGCTAGCCTGGCAGAGCAGTTACTGTTGAGTTGAGCTGAGTCGCGTCGGCATCGAAGGTGTGAATTGTAACAGCCGGCGTTGCTGTTTGTGCTGATTGCACGTGCAATCGTGTACACAGACAGACAGACAGACAGACAGACACACAGACACACAGACACACACACACACAGACAGATCGACCAATCTCATAATCTCCTCCAATTCACTGCGTTCCATTGCCGGAGATAATAAGTACGTTATTTTATGACTGCGACCTACGGGATGTGGAGAGAGATTATTGCCCATTATAGCTATCGGCCCCTGCCTAGCAGCAGCAATTAGCAGGACGGCCATATACTGCACAGTATCGGAAAATCGGGTCCTGTGAGCTTGGTGTCTAACCTATACCCTTAGAAGTCAATAGGTTTTTACGCTCGATAGCAGGAATGTTTCGCCGCGCGTCTTAGCCATCATCGAGGTGTCTGTCTGTCCGTCCATCACACTCTTGAGCTCTATCAAAACGGTGCAATCTAAAATCACGAAATTTTTACTGTGGCCTGCCACAAGGACACTAGTTTTTGGTGACAAAATTTCGTGCCCCTGGGTGAAGGGGTACCTCTAAAACGAAAACAGAAAAGAGAAATACCCACGTAACAAGTCCTCATTTTATCACTATCGGCACGCCCAGCGTGAAAACAGTTGCAGATAGGCACAGACATGCTGCTTATTATAACAAGCACTCGTGACGAGCTTTTTAGGGATATCTAACTCCATGACCTGGAAGGATCTTAAACCCCCAAAATAAAGGGTTTTAGTGAATTGTTCGTGATTTCGTGCTGTGACACACATTTTAAGAGTGAACAGCGCCAAAATGGCTGAAGATAAACCGAGACAACGTGCGTAAGAAATTTTCAGCGTCAAACGTAGCCTAGATTTTAGTAGACTTAAGTTCCAACCCCCTAAGTTCAAGAAGGCCTGCGTAAGAGGGGCAGCCCTCTGAAAAGTGGTTATTTTACCGATAGTGGCTTGTGTAGGGTGAACACAGTTGCAGACAGGCATAGATATGCTGCTTATCATCCATAGATATGCTGCTTATCATAGCAAGCATGCACTAGTGACAAGCTTTTCAGCGGTATTATCGTCGATGACCTTGAATAACCTTGAATTTTCCAAAAAAAGTTTCTCGTGTTTTTTTGCGATTTTCGCTAGGGTGTACACTTCAAAAGTAAATTGCGACGAAATGGCTGGAGATAGACTAAGACAATCTGCGAACAGCAACTGTTAAGGTTGTCGCGCATTTCATGAGCTTTGCTCAAATTACTTGTTGCGGTTGACAGCGAAACAAACAAACAGGCCAATGAACTTCGCCACAATGCTGAAAACAATGTCGCCGTCGCTACCGCGGACAGTAATGATCGATGACTGATTGATTGCAGTGGCACCATTTCAGTAATCATTGGGAAGAGAGTCTCAGTCAACGTATTGTTTTTACGCGCGATAGCAGAATGCTTCGCGCGTCTTAGCCATCGTCGAGACGTCCACCTGTCTGTCTGTCTGTCCGTCCGTCACACCCTTGAGCCCTATCGAAACGGTGCAAGCTAAGATCACGAAATCTTCCCTGTGGACTGCGCCAAGGTGTCTCGTTTCTTGTGACGAAATTTCGTGCCTCTGGGTGAAAGGGTTTCTCTCGAACGAAGGCGTGAAAAAGGGGTACTTCTCGAAAAAGTACTTATTTCATCGCTATTGGTTCGTTTAGCGTGAAAGAGGTTGCAAATAGATACAAACGTGCTGCTTTTTATGACAAGCACTGCTAATGGGCTTTTTAGATTTATTAACATCGATGACCTTGAACGATCTTGAATCCCCCCTCAAGAAAGGTTTTAGTGATTTTTTGCAACTGTTGTCTGCAATGCACATTTTAAGATTGAATTGCGACGAAATGGCTGGAGATAAACCAACACAACCTGCGTATGAATTTTTTTTGCATTAAACGCAGATGTTAGTAATTCAAGTCTGCACCTTTTAGGTTTAAGGAGGCCTGCGCAGGTGGGCATCAAAGAGGGGTACCTCGTTACCGCTATTAGCTCGGCTAACGTGAAAACAGTTGCAGATAGACACAGACATGCTGCTTATCATAAAAAACACTAGTGACAAGCTTTTACACAATTTTTATTCACAAAATATTGGTAGTACAAATAAACAAAGAATAATAATAACAATTCAAAATAAGCACACAAACATGTGTGGCACACGTGCAACAGAAAGTCAATCAATGCGATCAGAATGATTCATGCGCAAGACCATAGGCCTATTACATTGTAAACAAATAAGCACGCAATATTTTAAATTTTTAATGTTGTTAACCTCGATGACCTTGAATAATCTTGAACCTTAAACGATAAAGGATTTTGGTGTTTTTCTGCAATTTTTGGATGTGGCGCACATTTCAACGGCGAATTGCTCGGAAATGATTAGAGATAAACCTGGAGGATCTGCGTAGGCCTATGAAATTCTAACGTAAAATGTCCATTTTTAACTGTCTAAATTCCAATCTCTTAAATTCAAAAAGACTTCCGTACGGGGGCTTAAAATTTGGGTACTTCTTCAAAGCGCATTACTAATTTATTGCACGATTGCCCAGGTGGCAGGACGTCTGCTATCGCGCGTCACTTGAGCTTTGCTCAAATTACTTGTTGAATCAGTAACACTGTTTCAAAGATACGATTTACAGGGAAAAAAATCAAAATCATAAATTTTGGGGGTCCATTTCATGTCCGTCAATTTCATGACTGGACACTTGGTCCATAAATTTCACGTCCGTCAAAATTCAGGTCCGACATTTTCAGTCATCCCGGCGGGGTCCGAAACTCCCTCCACCCCTCCCCCCCGTAATGACGCCCCTGATTAACTGATAGACGGAGAGACGTACGGTTTTGGCGAAGTAAACACTGTTCTCGGTACGGCAGGCTGCGGCACACTGCTCGATCTCGTGCTGTGCTGGTGCCGGATTACTGGGCTCCGCGTAGTCAGTCAGACGACATGAGTTGTCACCACTGCAAGCCTCGCTCTCCGTGTAACAGCCGACGTACTGGCTCAGCAGAACTGCACAGACATCACACGGTACAGTGGCAACACACGTTCATTCGCTCAGTCTCCCATCCCTCCGGGGTACGTAAACTGAGTACCGGCCTATCTGGCCGGGGTTAAGGTGGGGCGCGTTCACCTGTGTCTGGTAGCAGCTAACAATTTTGCATTTTGGACGACAATTTTTAGACAAAAAAGGAGACTTTCCGACTATTTTAGCAGCCCATAGTTTAAGTAAGGGGGAGGGCAATTGCCC
>Ga0209367_1009674_pt1 | contig 13022 bp, 10 predicted proteins | sample WorMetLIZISLAND2_FD_187412 | JGI IMG/M metagenome (GOLD analysis project Ga0209367, IMG submission 187412) | Marine gutless worms symbiont microbial communities from Max Planck institute for Marine Microbiology, Germany - Olavius geniculatus... ... | reverse complement strand
TAGACATGCATTAATTATTACCATGTTCGAAGTGCAGAATAGTTTCATTAAAAAACGCATGACTGCAAAGTCAAGTGAACGCTGGTCAGCTTTTGTTAGGGAGCAGACTTCGAGTCAGTACAGTAACACAGGTAAGCACTTTGTTTTAATTAGGTGAAGAACCACTTCCTCAGAAGCGGCTCTACCAATCTTGCCAAATATCGAGTTAGATGAACGATAGAAATTTCTTTTGGCATGATCCAGCGAACACTTGAATTTGACAGAACGCACAATAAATACACCAAGATATCGTAGTTGATCAACCCACTGTAGAGATTGGCCAGATGTCAACACAATGTTGTCACATTTAACACTGCAACGTGGCCCGATACGCATACAGGAAGATTTTCGACAGTTGACTTGCATGTCCAATAAATCGAGTTCCACTTGGCATGCATTTACGAGCTGCTGTAAATTACAGACGGAAGGCGCCATTATTAGAATGTCGTCCGCATATAACACCGCGAAGCAGCGTTGACTGACGGGTAATTGGCTAACTATGTCATTTAAATACACAGCAAATAACTGCGGGGAAAGCACAGAACCCTGGCGCACTCCAAATTTGATTTGGATAAAATCTGACGTAACATTATTCCACTTTATGCTTTATGCGAACAGCTTTCAATTTCGTCACAGAGATTGCAGTAACTAATGATAAACGCTGTTTGGTTCACAATATACGTCTGGAAAAACATTAGCGTCCTACCCTCACACAGCAGGCTGATTGGGGCGGTGGTATGTCTTCTTGCTGCATCGCCGGTCTCAACTGTTCGCTGGCGTGGGCAATGGATGATCGCCGTATCATTAGCTGCTACTAATTATTAACCGCCACTTTTGAGACTGCAAAGCGTTTCAGTTCATGTAAAAGTGAACGTGTAATCAAAATTCAAAACAAGTCGATGTTGTATGAGCACAGATAAGCAAACGGCCGTATAATATGTCGGCTCTGAACGACGTTTTTTATAATTTACACCAGTTATCAGCTTGTGCGTGTTTAGGCTTACCGGCCTGACCGTCGGCCTCGGCCTGCTCCTCTCTGGGTCTCTGCTTGAACTTCATCTCACCGAAATGCAGCACGGCCGCCGTGCATCGGTACAGACCCATCTTCTCCGTGTCCTCGAAGCCCAGGACAGCGAACGATTTCTGCATCAGCAACAGCATCCGCCAGCCACAGCAATTACAGACAATATCAGCATCAGCAGCTCGTGCTTTGTAGCACGTCTGTTTGCGTGATTTTTACAAGAAACAGCGCCCTCTCAGCGCGACACATATAAATTTAGAAATGCTCCATGACGCTTAAAAAAATACCAAAACAGCAAATGTGAAATCAGTAAACTACTGTACGTACATTAAATTAACACCCGTTATTTGCTTATGCCACATAGTAGCTTGCTGTTGTAAGCCTACAGGGTGCAGCAGAAAAAAGTAGCCCCTAAAGTTTTTTGCCGTTTTTTCAGCAACCGTTTAAAATTTTAATTTGAAATTTTACAGGTTTATTTAAAGAAACGTTCTACATCTAATTGCCAAGTGAAATATGATTCTGTTGAAAAACGACAAAATTATAGGCTTCTGAACATGACCACCTACTGATTTTTCAGCATTAAAAATGTTTAAGCTAAAAATGCTATTTAATTTTCAAAAACTGGTTACTACGTTACTGCCGATGACGTCGCAGTGACGCTTTGACAAACAGTAATTTATTTTGTTTATAAATTATCACTAAATTATCGTTCTTTTAGTAGGCGATCATGTTAAAAAAGTCTATAACTTCGTCATTTTTCAATGGAATCGAATTTTATTCGGCAGTTAGCCGTAGAACAATGCCGGAAATAAATCAGTAAACTTTCAGATTAAAATGCTAAAACGGTTGCTGAGAAAACAGCGAAAAACTTTAGGGGGCTACTTTTTTGCTGCACCCTGTATAGCCTTACATATCGCGAATTATTCAACTCGACATTACTTAACTCTGAGTATTTGTGCATTATCGGAATAGAAAAAAGGAGAAAAAATACGACACTATGCAACAATTGCATACATCGACAATGTCCATTTCTTCTTTGTCGTTCATGTTGTCAACCGTCAGACAGCCCTGGTTAATGAAGAAGTAAAGTCCTGCATCCAGCTGTACGAGCAGTTTCTCTGCACAGCAAGCGTAGCGACCAACTGCATCTGACTTTGTGCAAAATATGCGAAAGTGGAAGCTAAACCAGAAGCTAACACAGAGAAAGCGCTTTTACACATCACTGTTGCAAATGTTTTGTGCTTCATTTGTCTAATTTGCCATAAAACCACATTGAAAATATCCGCAAAAATAACTTACGCTAAAACGCTCGTTGCAAAAAAGCTGCAAAACGTTCTGTGTAGAATTGTTACAGTATCTTTTATTCTGGATGCTACGTATAGGCCTATTTAGCTACAAACACGTCTGGCATCGATCACTAAAAGCGATATTTTGAACAGCTTTTGATAAATTTTTGCAGAATGGTTAGGTATTTGTCATTGTCCAAGATAGTTTTTGTTGTCAATCTGGATTATTTTGTAGATCACGGATCACTCCCAATGGATTGCGGCTCTATTGGGTCTTTCGTATCCGCCAGCTATTCGCACCATTTTCTGCCGAAGTTGACTTGAGATCACTGATTTGATCGTTTCCAGTCGTGTTAGTATTAGCGCACCTGCAAAATCCGGGAACTGTCCGCAGAGCAGCCAGTAGAAGATGTGGTAGTTTCTCTCGAGACCAGGCTGCTGGTAGGTCACACGAGATTTCTCCAGCAGATCTGGAACCAAAACCATTTTTGTGCGCTAGAGAACGCATTTTACAAAATGGATAAATGATACAAATAACTACTGTGTCAAGCCTTGTGAGTAAGTGAGTGAGTAGGGTTTAACGTCCCGCCCAACTAGGTAATTCCGAAAACTTTTTGTCAAGCCTATACAAGGCTAAAACTCTCCGCGGTAGCCGCCGTGGCATGCTACGATTTATAGCGATGACGTCAGCGTCGGCCAACACCTATCGGTTTAGCTAGTAGCCCGGCCTAGTAGCAGTTATTAGCAGCATGATCTTATCTGGCAATGGTAAGATATCGAAAAAGAATACAAAGCTTTGCGCTATCAACTGCATTTCGCCAAAAAAACCGTAATCAGCATAACAGAGAAGAAACGGAATGCAGTTTGTATACCTAACACAGAAACATGCTGAATCCACTAAAACCTACATTTTAATTACACTTCCATTAACACGAGCAGCTTTCAGACAAAAAAATTCATCTGACATACAGATAAAGATATTGTAATAGCATGTTAATGAGTTTTCCAAAAACAGACACGGATTTATTTAACTGCGTCTATGTCAGACGCGTAAACAACACACGGTATTTCATGGGGTATTTACACGATCCAGCAAACGTCCAGCAAACTTCCAGCAAATGCATTTAAAATACACGTGCTAATGCTGGACGTTTCCTGGATCGTGTAAACACTCTATCATACTCACAAGTTTCAATGTCAGCGCCTGCGATCTTGCCGTTTGTACCAAAATGAATACGAACAAACTTTCCCTGTACAAAAATAATCATTTGAATGTATTCACTGTTTCGTCAAACTATGAAATCAAACAAAGTTCTGTGTATTGTTAGCAACAAGGAATAGCAACTAAATCGACTTGCAGCTATTTTAATTTTTTTGTGATAACTATATTTATGAACGCTTTATTTTATGTCATTGTAAAATTCTGTTTGCATGTTGGCATAGGCCTATTATGGCGCCCTGTGCTACCGATCAAGGTTGCCCTATACGTCAACTATGTATAGCAAATAATATAGTGAAAGTAAGAGTAAATGCTTACGAAACGCGACGAGTTGTTGTTGCGGATGGTCTTGGCGTTGCCGTAGGCCTCCAGTACAGGGTTAGTCTGCACGATCTGATCTTCCAGCGTTCCCTTTCCTGCCTGTAAACATACAAAAATATTACGGCATTACTTTTGCGATCGACTACTCGAATGAATACAGACAAATATTTAAGTTTCATTAAAGTTTTTAACTTCAAGAAAATAGGGTAATGTTTTCCACATCACACATACATATTACACACACAGTCTGTCTCAAAAATAACTAACTGTGTTATATAATTTTGAAATGTTTTTACCGAACACAAAAATCAAAACTTACATTATCAGAAAATTTTGCACCCAACGACATCAGAAAACTGTAGGCCAGATTTAATTGAAATAAAAGCATTTATAACTTTTAAACATACTAACTACTGTATAGGCCTAAGCTTAGTAAAAAGTTCGCAACACTGTAGTAGCAGTGACAAAATAAAAGTTACCGTGAACTACCGAACAAACAAATCGAAAGTCTGACATGACTACCGAAACACACTCACGTCTTCATCGCCTTCCTTCTTGGCAGTGGCGGCCGCCACCAACGCGAAATAACCAATGACCTTTTTCGTGTTTTCTGTCTTGCCGGCACCAGACTCGCCTCTATACGGACAAACACACGGCGTTTACGTATCATTATTATAACTAGTATTATTATTATAAACTTATTATTACGATTATCATTATTAGACAACCTGGCCGATGCAAAATGTTTCCGTAGTCCGTTCTGTCTGACCGTCCCTCACACTCGTCGTCGGATGAAATAAATAAAAAAATAAAATAAATAAAGCACCATTTTGCAGGGACACTCACCTAGCCTTAAGTAGTACTGCATTAAACAAGAACTTTATTCTTCCCTAAATGACGGAAAGATATACGAAAACCCGATGTCAAAATTTTGTATTACAAGTTGCGACCAAGTCAAGATGCGACTCGTACAGCCTTAACAGCCAGCGCCAAATAATGCTGGCTTAATTGATGTGATTATTATTATTATTATTATTTTTAAAAATAACAACATCGACAGTATACGTAACACTTAACAACAGTGTTTCTCTTACTCGCCATAAGCGGTTTTACTAAAAAAAAGTACACAAGCGGTATTGATTAAGATCAAAATGCAGCAAGCGAAAACTTACGTGATAAGCATAGACTGGTTTTCACGATCTGAAACGTAACAAACAGCCAATTTCGTTAATCCTATTTAATGCTGAAAAAAAACAAATACAATATTATAAAGTTTAAGATGTTTGGCTTTTACAACAACGTAAACTACATATATACTACACTGTGTCTCAAAAAAGATCAAAGACATCATAGACCGTAACTTGAAGAAGGATTATTAGATTTTAATAACTTTTGGTATGCATATTCCCGGTTACTAAACGACCGATAAAGGTTTCCCTCACCTGACGTCTGCCAAGAAATATACCTACCATTATAAAACAACTAGAGGCCGGGGATGGTAGCCGTTGGATCGCTTTACTTTTTGTGATCTCACTGATCACAGAGAGAAGCGCGGCGTCACAATATTGCCGAGAAGTTGTATTTTATTGCAGAGGTTTCACATGTATCACATGCGACAAACCAACACAGGCCTAAGTTGTTCTAGAGTTGTGGTGGCACTAACCGACAAGCATGTTGCGGTAGGACGTGTCGGCGATGGCAAACAGGTGAGGCGGCATCTCCGTACGACGCTTTCCCTGGTACCTGTTGACGACGTTCGGCGTGTAGATGGGCAGACGACGGTACGGGTTGATGACGACACAGAACAGACCGGAGTATGTCTGCAGCAGCCAAGATTCAAGCATGAAACCTTACCCTATTCAACATGTTGCTAGCGTTAATCTTTGTCACACGGCAATAGGTCGTAATTTACACTTTTCCAGTCAGTATTTATACCTATTCAGTTATGAACATATATTGAATAAGCGAACACATATGCTGAATAAGCAGCAACAACGATTTAAAAAAAACTTTTATTAGTCACCGTAATATCACACAAGGAGTTAATATTATACTAGGGGAGTAAAAAAACTATACATATAATAATGACTGAAGGAGTTATTTTTAGAAGGAGTCATTATTTTACAGTATACCGATCCTGCTTTTCGGTGTATCCCGTATTAGCTAATAACCCGAAAATGAAAAGCACAGAAAACCAAAATTTGCGTAATTTTTCTGACGGGCGAAATAACCGGTGCGCTATTTTTAGCTGTGTGGCTCTGTGTGGCTCGGTAGTCTAACGGTAACGTGTCGGACTTGTAATCCTGAGGTAACTCAGAGGCGCACGTTTGACTCCGCACCAGGACACTGCCGGGTAACGACCTTAGGCAAGTTGTTCACACACGTGCCTCTGTCACCAAGCAGTATAATTTGGTATACCGGCATCACCGCTGGGACGTAAACAGGCACACCGCGCGATACACTGGCCCTGTATCCGTGGTCTCACAGTGTAAAAACTGGTGTCTGGCTGAGGGCCTTAGGAAACGGAGATCAGCGCCGCCCTATGGGCCGTAAGGCTCGGGAAGGACTTTAGGTTTACGTTTTACGTTTTTTTTATTTTTAGCTTAAGATGTCAAGGTTAGGATTAAAGTTATGGTTGCGCAGTGAGCCTGGCTGACCACCGTATATCATGACGGCAATGGGCCTACATCTTTGGCTGTAGACGATTTAACGACGCCGCACGTGGAAACTTTAAACTCCATGTCTAACATAAATTATAGTGTTTATTGAACAGTTAAAATTAGTCCGATTACTTATTTAATTTTCATTGCAGTTGTTGCTGCGTGATTAAAATAATGTTTTAATCAACGCGAACAGAAATTGTTAACGTAAAAATTATTTCGCCTGTGTAGTAAAAACTAAAAATGCAAAAATAATAAACTATGAAAACATAAAAACATCTAACGTCTCGTAGCTTCGTTTTTCTGTTAATGTTTTTTCCCGATAGTCTCTATGCAGTAACATTACTGAACATGCAGCAAATTGGCGCAACACATTTCGATTGTTATCTAGACAATAATTAATGAAAAATTTCACTCACGTAGATAAATCCGCCAGTGTAACGAGAGCGAAGGTTATGCAGTACAGACGCCTCGTTAAGGTAGGTCAGGTTAGCCATATCTTCAACTTTCTCGAACTTGGGCGGATTCATCTGCTGAATCGTATCCTTCTTAACCGTCTTTTCCTGCAATAGACCAAACCGTGCATTTTTTACACAAAAATCCGCAAACGTTAAATTTCATAAAAAGTATGTGTCTAACATTGATTACAACTAGAGACACTGAGATATTTCAGTATAATAAAAATATTTTTCAAGATGTTATTTTTAAAATATAAAAACAAAATAGATAACAATAGAGAAATACTGCAAGTAAAGTACACCATAAACATTTTCAAAAAACGTTTCTTGTTTAATTTGGCATACGATCATCTATAAGACGTTCGTCACAGAATGTTTTTCGCTCTTAAAACATTCTTGCGATGCTCTAACGTTATTGCGTGTCAAACAAAACACAAAACGACCTCTAAAACATTCGCTAGAAATATTTTGCTCTCTAAAACATTTTGCAAATGTTTTTTTCACACGCAACGAAAACTTAAGTCTGCGCTATACGGGACAATGAAAAGCATTATTACAAGCCTATATGCAGTTAGAAGATTAGTTTCTACTGACTTCCATGGAAGCTTCAGTGATGACGGTGACTTCTTCTCCTTTGGTCGACTTGATGTTGGCTTTGACGTAACCTTCCTTCTGGTCGACGATCCAGCATGACGTCTTGGCGTCAAACGGAGGCGCCTCTTCCATAAGCTTCTTGCGATCTAGCGCAAGATACTGGAAGTCGGCGTCACCCTCGAACGGGTTGCTGAACGAGTCCGTCATCTTTGCGTCGGATGCTACGAACAAATCAACAGCAAAAATTCCGTCGCACATTCCGATATTGTCTGATAATTACAAATACTTATGTCGTTATTATGTCGTAATTCAACCATCATCGTTTTTGTCATCCCTTTCGCTACCTTTTTATCGCCATAAAATGACACGAGTGTAATTTCAAGCCTCCTAACTTGTCTGCTCAGTCGAACTAACGTCACCGGGCGGCCTCACGTTTTGCTCTGCCCAAAATTTCTAGTCTTTTTTGTTTTTTTAAAACTATTATTGCTGTATTAGCGTTTTTATCTGCGCAATACATGTTTGTACAAGGTGCATTTGTCAACTTTGTGTAACAAACAAAGATGCTACGAAGATGAATATAATAACAGTCATGTTTGGCGGTACAGCGCAAAACTTAATTATTTCACATAATTAACATGCACAACATTAAAGTTACACTTAATGGAAATCTTTTACAAACTAAAGTTGCTTGGGCAGTTCGTGTATTACCAGGGATATCAATATTACGTTAGCCTATGTAGCCGACCTAATTCAGATGCTAACTGTGGTTATAATTTAAACGAATTTAAATATTTATACTCAGAGAATGACTGTAATAGCTAAAATATTGAAAAATAATCGCGCTGTATTATGTAACTAATGACTGATTAATGCAATGCTACAGAAAGGCCCTTACTTACCGAACGCGCTGGCGAGTCGAGAAAGACGAAGACCGGAGCAGCTAGGAATGCGGCGTTCTGCGACGAGCTGCCGGTCAATTTATAGCAGCGACACACGGACCAACCGCCGGCCGACCGCACACGACGACCAAAACACGCTTTGCTCTCCTCGCCGGGCAGTTGCAGAAACTTCTGCCGACCGGCTGGGGCGCCCCAGTCCCTCTCCTTCCTCCCCGTGACGCTGGTCGGCGAGCCAGTGGCGGCAGCAACTACTCGCAGACTTGGCATCGACCGGGCGCCGTTCGCCCACCTGGCGTCGCTCCGCCGGTGTTCCATCATAGAATCGCTCCCCCAGAAAAGTCTCCCCGGCCAACAATTTACCGGCAAAAATCTGCCCGTGAATTTTTACCGGTAAATTGTCGGCCGGGGAGACTTTCTGGGGGAGGGCGATCCTATAATGAGTAGACTTTTTACGGGACCGGTGTCGATATTTTAACAAGGGGGAGACATCAAATCCGTGATTGTTTTTCCCTGGGCGAATTTTTCATGACGGAAACATTTTTATGTGACACCGGCTCCTTACATACAGCAGCATCTTTCGCCACTGACGTCAGCTGCAGTCAGCAGCAGCAGCAGCAGCAGAAACGTCAGTCGACGCAAACTACCGTGCGCTGTAGAGCTGAGAGCGTTGATTGATTGCAGGCACCGTACGCCGCGCTACCGCTGCTGCCAAAACTCTGCTACATACTTACTATCTAGCAAACTGCCGCACGCAGCTGTTCCCTTTAACAGCGCCGTCCGGCTCAGTGACCATACATTCCCCTTTCTGTGACCTTCGCCAGAGGGAATGCATAGACGGTAAAGAACTAATCTACGTTCTTGACAGCGAAGTCCGTAGAGCTCTGTGCGTTATCGCAAGTGGGTGCGTCATGTTGAACGCGTTTTAAACGGCTTCATGTTGCTTGATGTGACCCTGCCAAGTCTGTAGAGTGGATAGTGGTTCTGTCGATACAAAAAGAAAAAAACATTTATTTGCCGTACTAAATTAACGTGTTCAGCAGGTCACTTTAGCTTGACTGAGTACAGTCAGTTGACTGAGTACAAGTCAGTTCTAGATATTCTCTGCTTTCCTACTGGTGATTTGTGACTTTCTGCTGGCTGCGGATTCGTGATATAAAAACGGAAAAAAACACGGTAGGCCTACGCAAAAACCACATTATTGCTGGCAGCGATACACGAGCCGCGAGTGCGTTCTACTTGGTGCTATCAGAAAGTCAAGACTTCGGCGTACTTCCACGTAAACTGCAGAGCAATTTCCGGCGCTTATCTGCGTCAAATTGCAGCAGCAGCAGCAATGCGCTGCAGTCAATGAAAACAAACGCGGCTGTCTTTATACGTTTCACGATAACTCTACTGTTTTACTGATTTCAATAGGCGTTTTAGCTACGTATGTCCTTCAGTTTAGCTTTATCTTCATTAAATACACCGTGTTTCAACACATAACCCATTCTGACTATAGCTTTAAATGAGACCAAAGTTAGTCGATTTTTTAAAAATATTTGGCACACGTATACATCTAATGTTAATAACAGATATGGCGAGAAACTCATATGAGCGAATCTGTGGTTTGTTGAACTGATATATTACTTTTCTGCCGGCTTTGACGTGTCGCTAATCAATCATTCGTTGCAATGCACCGAGGAATCTTTTTTTTCACGCCGACTGACAATAGACACAAACCAAGCAGGGTGCATAAGAAAAAAATCTAGAAGCGCTCAAAGACAGCGCTCAGAAAGCACAAACCTTCGTCAATTTTTTAGACTTTTAAGTTACTAAATATCACTTGCATAGTAAAGTATATTTAAATTACTCTTGATTAGCAACAGAACATCCAATATTGTTTGATGTTATCGTAAGTAAAATTTTGCAAATAAATAATAACTTATGAATGTACACCGTGTTTCAAAACAAGCCACTTTTATTATTTTTAAATAGCTCTTTGATATAGTAAATGATGTTTGGCACGCAACAACGCGAAGAAACTTGACGTAAATGACTACAGTTTTGCCCACCTCACCTTAATACTGTCGCTGAAATGCAAAAGTTTTAGTTTGGTTGTTTACAACAATGAATTTATACTAGATAGCTCATGTGTTGGCTTATGAAATCACTGAGACTACAAATCACTGAAAATCAATTATTTATTTAACATTTATCGTGCACATTTTAAGATCGTACGTCAACAAGCTGAAACAACGCATCAAGAGCGAGTGCGCCGCTTTGAGTCAGGCGGTTACTGAACATTCTGCTGGCGAGATGCGTCAACGTCTACGCGTTTGCCTTCGTTTTGAAAGTAGATATTTTGAGCAAATGTTGTAATAAAAATGATGTGATGTGACGCATGTGACGTTTTCGAAAATAATAACTGTTACTTATGTTTCTGCTTATTCAGTTAATCATTCAAGAGCCAACGCATGTGCCACCCATTATGAATTTATTGTTGTAAATGGCCAAACTACGACTTCTGCATTTCACAAGTTAGTGCAGCGACAGTATAAAGCTGAGGTGATCAAAACTACATTCGCTTACGTCAAGTTCTTTTCGCAATGTTGCGTGTTAAAAATTATTAAAATCGCCAATGTTTCAGAAAGTTTTAAAAAATAAAAGTGGCTTGATTTTTTGAGACACGCTGTATAAGAAATGTGGTGCTGGTATTTCAGTTTTTAGTTTTGCGTTAAAACAAATAAATTTCGTTTGACCATAACCGTTTCTGACTAGTCTGTTTTTATCAGGTGTGAACCAGTTGTTGAGTGGCAGATTACAGACTGCAACCCGAGATTGACAAAAGTAGACCCGAGTTCAGCGCAACTCATCACAGCACCCACGCAGAGAGACGATGGATCAGCTATTTTTAAACACTAGTTTTATCATATCATTTTGTTTTGAAGGTTCTAAATAGGCTACAATCAGGGCTGGAAAACCTAAGTTTTAAAAGAAAATGTTTAGATTTTAGGTTTTCATATTTTTTAGATATTACAAATTTTTGGTTTAGTGTCTGAAGAACAATGTACACGAAAGTACGAATCTAGAAAAAAACTTGTTATACACCCTCTTATGAGTGAACAACATAATAACGTGATTGATATCATAATTCAAAAATCATATTTGACGAATGAATTAAAATATTATACGTAATAAATTTGGCAACAAATAAAAAAATCTTTAAAACCTTAAACTAGACTTTTAAAATTTTGAAGGTTTTTTAAAACATAAAACATAGGTTTTTCGGACCAATTTTTCAGCCCTAAGCATAGTGTTCCGTGCAAACAGCTAACTTGACTAGTTTAATGTAACAAACATTCAACTATTAATAAAACAATTATTGTGGTTTAAAATTAATAATTTACTACTAATAAATTGTATTGTGTTGGCAGCTGCCAAAATTTTACAAGATTCTTTTCAGAACTTGGCTTATTAATTGCTAGTATTTTCGACAAGCTTTGCTGAACATTCTGAGTTGTTAAAAAACGCGCGTCTGTGTGTATTTGTCTGTCCGAGTGCGGATATGATAAGAGTGTCTGCAGAGGTTTTTCTTATCCGGGTGCTTCCGGTTTTCTCTATTTTTACGCGCGAAAGCAGCTACTGCTTTCAGCGCGTCTTAGCCATCGCAATTCTGTTTGTCCGTCTGTCCATCTGTCACACGGGTAAATCAGTCAAAAACGCTGCAAGCTAGAATCACTAAATTTTCACTGTCGGCTGCGGGAAGACTCTAGTTTTAGGAACCGTAAAACTTTTCCATAAATTTAAAGGGGTTAACCCTAACGAGGGCGTTAAATGAGAGAGAGTAGAAAAAATTGGTGAGCGTTCTCATTGACAGGAGAAACCGGTGTGCAGATTTTCAGCTTAAACGGTTAAAGGTCGGACGCGTGGACGGTTGCACAATAAATTTTCTAGAGTTCGTAAACGTTCATTATCATGGCGCGACGCTGGTCAATGAATATCAGGACGTTTCGCCCCTGGACTTCTCGCCCCTAGCCTAAACGTCTCACCCTCAAAGCGTATCGCCCCCTCTGTAATGTCTTGCAAAAATGACGTTTAATAAGTCACATTTTGGCATGTTTATGGTTACCACAGAGGGCACTTTATTGCCATCAAAAAATTCTCCTCGGGGCAGCTAGCGGCAAGGGCAAGGACACAGGGGGCAGCTGCCCGTCCTGCCTCCCCCCTCTGGCGCCGCCCATGTTCTCTGTCGTTGTCGTCGTTTTCAATCTTTAGTGGACAAAACTTCCAGGGGCGAAGCTTCGGCAACTCTGTCAAAGACACGTGCGACTGCCGGTAACATGCCGGTGGCGCAGAACGCAACCTGTATTGCTTTCCAGCTGCTGCTGCTGCTGCTGCTGCGCTCCTTACATGGCCACGTTACGACTCTCGGCGCCTGGCCGGGCGCTGGGGCTGGCGGTCGGTCGGTCGGTCGGTCGTTGGTTGGTGGTCGGCGCCGGATTTAGCACGCACGCCGCCGTCCGACCGTCGTTCATCACCGTCAGAC
>Ga0209367_1009673_pt1 | contig 13022 bp, 7 predicted proteins | sample WorMetLIZISLAND2_FD_187412 | JGI IMG/M metagenome (GOLD analysis project Ga0209367, IMG submission 187412) | Marine gutless worms symbiont microbial communities from Max Planck institute for Marine Microbiology, Germany - Olavius geniculatus... ... | reverse complement strand
CAAGTCGGGTCAAGTCGGTCTGTAGCAGCGTCACCGTCGAAATTTTCTGGCGCCGTCGGTCTCATTACAAGTCATTTCAAGTCGACTTGAGAAGTCGACTTAACCAGTAATCTTGCACCTAGCAGTTTCCTAACGGTTAGCCACAATCAGTGTTTGGATTGCAAAAAAAATTAGCTGGGGGTCGAAGTTATCAACTGTCAGAACCCGACAAAAATTGTGATATAAGTCCTGCATATAAAGCATATAGCTGACCCGCCAGAACATAGGCCTAATTCGAGAGTGTGTTAGAGGGGTTGAGAAAACAGTTGAGGTTGAACCTCCCCAACTCTCCGGCAATTCAAACACTGGCAACAATAGGCCTACACCCGTTACAGACGCACAGACGGCCGGACGACAGACGGACGGACGACAACGATGCCAAAGGTGCCGTGCAGCAGAGCTGTAGCACGTCAAAACAGTCACATTACACACAGTTTTAACTGTCTGTGCGAAGTTTTCTTAAGAAATGACAATAACAGAGACGTCCGCCGAAGGAAAAAACACTTTATGAATAGCCTACAGTATACGGAGGGGGGCTAAAATGACACCATTTATTGTAGGCCTACGCCTTATAACTTCACCAAATATTAACCGATTTTAAAAATTCTTTTACTGTCAAAATCAGAAAACAATTTGTAATGAAACTGCCATTGTAGATCCCACCACATCTCAAGTGTGTCGCTGCACTACGTCGTGAAATGTCAGATGACGCACTCAAGCCGGCGACGCCACTGACCAGTTACGTGATTAACGTTGATGAAGCCTGGCATGTGCCCCCCCCCAAACAAACCGGATTTAAATCCAGTCGATTATGCTGTTCGCGATTACCTTCAACAGATGGCCTATCAGCGTTGACGATTCACGACAATCAACCAGCTAAAGAAGGCCATTGTCGCTGAGGGGGAAAGTGCCTCAGCGTTTGGTTGATCGCGCCATTGGTCAGTGGCGTCGCCGGTTGGATGCGTTGTCCAGCAGCAAGGCGGAGACATTTTGATGTAAAAACTGTGAGATGTGATTTTTTAGACAATAACTGTGACAACAAACACGTTGTTTCTGTTGTTAATTTCTTAAAATGCGTTGCAACAAAAGTCGTCTTATTTTTAATTGTTATCCTTAAGACACTGACATTTCACAAGGTGACACACTTTAGTTGTGGTGAGATCTATAGTAATAGCTTTATTGCAAATTGTCTCCTGATTCTGACAGTAAAAGCACTTTGAAAATCGGTTAATATTTAGTGAAGTTGTAAGACGTAGAAAAATGGTGCCATTTTTTGCCCCACCCTGTATGTACAGTGTTCACGCAAGTTCATCACAACTTCTGAACGTCTCAAGTCGTTTGAAGTCGACTTAAGTCGACATGCCATTGTCAAGTCAAGTCAAGTCGAGTCCGATGTGCTCAAGTCGACCGCCGTCGACTTGGGGTCATTTTAGCCTCAAGTCGGGTCAAGTTTCTGTACCTCAGCGACTCCCAGGTCTAGTTAGCAGTAGTGGGGTTATTAAACATCCCACCACACCTTAACTGTGTTGCTACACTAAAATGTGAAACATACACTGTCAAAAATCTCTACAAGAAATCTGAGCTAATGCCCATGAGATGCACGAGAGCCTATAGTTGTTTATGTTAGGAGACACTCTTGGTCTCTCTCCATCCATTTCATCACAATTCACTGTTCTGCAGCCGAAAATCACAAAAAAATCAACACAAACCCTTATTTTGAGGATTTGAGGTCATTCAAGGTCATCGATGTTGACATTCATAAGAAGCTTGTCGCCAGTGCTTGCTATGATAAGTAGCATGTCTGTTCTTATCTGCAACCGTTTCCACACTACACAAGCCAATAATGGTAAAATAATGTCTTTTTAAGGAGGTGTGCCTATTTCATGTCCTCATCCGAGGGGAACCCCCTCACCAGCGACATGAAATTTGGTCACAAACTAAAAATACGAGGGTCATACGATACTTAGCACTTAGATCCTCCGGTCCTTGATTTTTTACTGTGGTGCAAGAACCTTCCCATTGAAAATGCATTACAGAGGTTAAAAATTGGGGTATAATAGGGGAAGGAGTTATCAGATTTTTATCCCAAACACGATCTTACTTTTCAGGCCCCGAATCACTGTGCAAAATTTCATCGAAATTGAATCAAAATTGCGGCTGTACGAGTGTTTACAGACAGACTGACACAATGACAAAATTAATTTCATAATCTGTCCCATGCTATGCTATATGCTATGCTATAGCAATGGGTCGGATAAATACTGGAGACTCTGGTGAAAACCAAAAGTCTCTATCTCACCTGGGCTTGAAACGGTACCAGGTTGTGACAGACAGACAGACAGAATTATCATAGCTAATATGCACTATAGCTATAATATGCTAGCTCTCACGCGTAAAAATCGCGATAATACAGAAAATTATCTTCTAAAACAATTTTCTACTAATTTTCATATTAAAAGTAAATGATGTTTAGTTTTTGATACATTTTTTGTGTTTGTGAACAAAAGCAGATAATGCTATTGTACATAATAATTTTTAATGCAGTGACGATAGATCAACAATGCAATAAGGAATTTAGCAATTAAGACAAGGCTCTGATTAAGAACTTATACCAGTTCAAAAAATACAGTTTGCGAAGAATTCTGTCGAAATTTTCCAAAATAAAGTACAGTAGGGAAAAACTGGACATGTTACTAGAAAGATTTGGAAAACAAAATCACCGACCAAAGGCATGAAAGTGGCACACTGAAGCATGCAGGTACTGAAGAGAACATGAGCACTTTGGATGAACTGGCAGACCTACTAAGCCAGGAACGCCAGGAACAAACACACTGTTCAACACGCCAGAGACGCCATCTAATACAGTGTAGCATTGTACAGATCATTCATCACGATCTTGGTCTGCAGTGTCTTTCATTTCCCTGCAGACTTTTGTCTTTTGTGAATTACTGTTAGTTTTTCTTGCATTTACATTTCACAAGGTAGTGTAGCGATGCAGTTGAGGTGTGATGGAACATTCAATAACCAGTTTATTGCCTATTGTTCAGAGAGTGCACCAGTGAAAAAATTTTGAAAATCGATTAATATTTGGCAAAGACAGGGACAATCACAAAGTGGGACGTTTTTTCTGAGACATGGTGTATATTGGCCAACCCAAAAAAACCCTCGCTTTAATACAAGAATCTGAGATGTAGGGTACTGCATATACAGTCAATCTGTAGCTTGTAGCCAATAACGCAGTCAAGTGGGCACAGCATGTTTTTGGAAATCTTGCATCTATCTACTCAGCATGACAGCACATAGGCCTACCTTGAATGATGCCTCGTCAGTGGTTCTCTCTGACTGACTCTATGACTTCCAGTTACTGGGCATTACAGAATAACATAGCGACATGCAGGCTGGCCATGAAGACAATGTCTGCAAACCACAATGATGTATTTACACTAAAAAATAAACTTACACAGACATGAGCAGTCACAATTTTTAAGACTGAATAAACTTCTTTTTATAATGTGTAGACTGTAAACTGAGTAAATACTAAATAAACATAATGCTTAACAATTCACATCAGTTTATGCATCATCTTAAAAAGTTTAAAATGAAAAAAAATTGAAAGCATATTTGCATAGCACCATAAAACCTAAGATAAGAAACAGAGGCACTTAGTTCCGAGATATCAGCAAAAAACTATTTGTTAACTAATGTGACTAGTGGCATTATGCTACAAGTGCCTAATGATTTTAACCATATTGCAAGGTTTTACTATTATCATCTGTCAGATATAACGGTGTGAAAGATGGTGAAACTAAACTTTCTATGGAAACCATATGCACAGGACAGAAACAAAGCCAATGGGAGTTGTATCAAATCCATCCATATCTTTAATCTGTGAGCCAATCTACATTCTATACTCAGCACCACCACTGATGCCATGTAAAGTACACATGGCAACAGGCAGCCTAAATACGACCCACATTTACAAATAATTTGCACATCGAGATGTTTAACAATCGTGCAATTTATTTCGATTACAGATAGTTTTCTATAAATTTGAGACACCTGCAGCAGTTACGGTTTTTGGCCGACCCTTAAGATCGAGCCAATGTCACAGACCTCTGTCTATCTATCTGCTGTCTGTCACACATGTATTGTGGCTAAATGGTATGTCCTACCAGAAAACTGTCTGAACAAGTAAAGAGGGTTGCTCAACGGCTACCCAGTGGTACCAACGACTTCGAAATAAAACCACTTTGCAATTGGCTACATAACGGCCAATCAGTAGCACAGGGTGCAAATAGCATTCATATTAATCGCACCTTAAAATGTGAACATCACTGGCCTTCCATAAAAGTGACCAGACACAGGTCACATTACCTTCTCGTTTGCTTGGTAAGAATAACAACAACAACAAACACATCCATGTAAACCAGCCTGTTATTCAGCAGGTCTGTCTGTCATCTGGCCAACTAAAGTTCTAACAACAACCACTGACACATCCACCAGTTCATTGTCTTTTATTCCGACTCCTAGATACAGGTTGATATCTAACAGTAGTTATAACGAGGCATATTACATGAAAATCAAGAACCATGGATATTGAACATTGGGCATTTGAGATTAGGGTTAGATGTTGTTTTTTAATGTCTCTGCACAGCGAGGTATGGCGTTCTAAACCAAATGTCCAGTGATCAATATCCCAATATCCAATAACCACGATTCAGTGCCTCACCAAAGTAGGATACCTCGATTTAAGCAATATGATGTACCTCGACAGATTCATAGTAGATCTTTACATTTAGTTTTAATGTTTTAATGGTAAACCATGCAGTTATTTTGAAATTAATCGACTTCATAAACCTTCAGTATATTACTAAAAGATCAATAATTATATTTACCGTGCACATGCATGCCACACACAGTCCACATGCAGTCACAAAATGTTTACCGTGCACAAATCGCACACACTTAGATGAAATATTATTTTAATAAACTTCTTCTGCAGCACCGGGCAAAATTAAAAGTGCAGTTTAACATTAGGGCTATTGGCAATAATCAACCTCAGTTTAACTAAAGAGTGCGTACGTTTAATAACTTTTTGGGTCAGACCATACACAGGCACGAAAGTTGACCGCGACTTCAATGACAGACTGTACTTGCTACAGTGTGCACGGTCCATAACATTTACTGCGCGACATCGGACCACGCATGTGCATGGTCATTAACACAATGCTTAAAAGATTGCAACACAATGCTAATATATCACATGGCCATTTTTTGTTTATGATTCCGATAATAGTTGTGTGAATAAACAAGATCAACAAATCAATTAATGATCTATTTCAATAATTAGTAATAAAATTATGAAAAAAAATAAATAAATGGTAATTGGGACATTTATTTATTTTTCCTCAGATCAGAGCTAAAGCTAGCCATAACACAACAATGATTATATTTACCATGCACATGCACGATTCGTATATTGAGCTTCGATTGATGTCGACCTTTACTATGAAAAAACCGCTGCCAAGAATTCACACCAAGGTGTCCGTCCTTAGATGATGTAATGCCACGCAAGATGTCATCCAATCCACTTCAGAAGTTCAGACCGTGCGCAGGCACGAGAGTTAACCGCAACTTCAATGGAGCGTGCACATTCTATAACATTTTGTGTGCGACATTGGACTGTGCGTGCGCACGGTCAATAACACCATGCATAACAAACACAAAGCCTGACCCTATCCATATCCCTAACCCTAAACTGAAACATTTAAGCAAACAACGTGAGAAACGACTAAAACATTATTATGTGTCTGCTGAGGTACGTCATCTGCAATTAATGAAAACGGTTTGCAGATCGGCGATGCTTGTGGCTGTCAATGCTGGCGACTAGTGATGATTCGATATATCGAAAATCGAGGCATCCTATTTTGGGGCGGCGCTCAAGGTTCTTGACGTGCGTGATTATACCAATACCACGCGCTCTGACAACCATTAAAAATGCTTACAATAATTTCTACATTTTGTGGTTACGTACAACACTGCATCAACACATATTAGCAATATGACAATATAATCAGCTGTTGAAAACACGTCTAACCAATTTTTACTTCATCTTGCCAACTTTACAACTTGTAGCGGTAACTGATCTAGATGTAAACAAAGCCTATGTAAACACAGGAAAATAAATAAGTAAAACAATAACAATTCTCATTTTTGGCAGCCAATCGTACAAGCCTGGTATGGCTACAAGCGTTCGTGCCTACCACGGACAGGGAACAGATGCCTATAAAATAGGCACAATGTTATGCTTGTCTGTCTGTCTGTCTGTCGGTCTATCGGCTGTTTGTTACAAACAGCCGTCGCTGATTGGATGCGTTCCAATCGACTTCAGCTGAATGCATCCAAGACCGAAGTACTGTGGTGCGCTTCAGCCCGTCGACAAAGTCAGCTACCTTTCGATCCGTTGGCTGTTGGCTCTGATCTCGTGTCGCCTGTCAGTTGCGTGCGCGATCTCGGTATTTTCATTGACGCTGACCTGACGATGCGTACTCAAGTCACTCAGACATGTTCGAAGTGTTTTGCTGCCTTTCGACAACTACGAAGCATACGTCGATCGATGTCAGACGACGTGATGCAGTTACTCATCGTGGCGCTGGTGCTTTCCAGGCTTGACTACGGCTCCGCAATTCTTGCCGGCCTTCCGAAGCAACTCATGGAAAGGCTTCAGTCTGTGCAGAACGCCGCTGCACGGCTGATCTTCAAAGCTTGTCGTCGGGACCACATTCAGCCGTTACTGCGCAAATTACACTGGCCAGAACGTATTTCGTTCCGGTTGGCAGCGCTGGTGTATCGCTGCCTCCACGTCTCTGCACCTGGCTACCTGGCCTCAGATCTTCAACGCGTGTCACACCTTAACGGACGTAGACGACTGCGCTCTTCGACTACATCAGCGCTGGTCGTTCCACGCACTGTGCGTTATACCACTGGCGACCGTACCTTTCCAGCGACTGCTGCATCGGTCTGGAACAGTCTGCCGGAGTCGGTCCGATCGTCTCCGTCGTTGCAAGTTTTCCGCAGCAGACTGAAAACCGAACTTTTTGCCTGGTCTTAGAGTCATGACTAACAACGTCTCACTGCACTGACTACTATTACGTGACTTCACTGTTTAGTCTTATTGTTACGTGTCCTTGTAGTCTTATGACTTAACGCGACGCTAAAGTTAATTCGTCCTTCATCATCATCATCATCATCAAATCTCTTGTGGCTAAACGGTTCGTTTTAGCGTAAAACTGTCTGAAAAGTAAATAGGGTTGCCTGGCGGCTATAGGCCTACCTCGACTCTGTAGGCTACGTGATAGGCCTAATGGTGAAGTCGGACCCTCTAGACTACAGCCTCCCCAGTCCCTAGCCTAGTTATAAGCTGCATTCATAGATTGCAGTATCTAAAATCTGAGCCGCGTATAACAAGGCTACGGCCTCCCCATTCCGCAAATGAACTGTAATTTATAAATAATAGGCCTACGATATAACGCCAGGTGTAAAATATGCCTAGAGCCGTTTAGCCCGGCGCTGTTGTAGCGTTTTGTTAACGTTAGCGTCGTCTCGGTGTAATCGCTTTTTGTTGCAGTGAACACATCTTAGAAATCTATTATTTGATAGAATTATAAAATAATAATTTTTTTATCACGATATAATGACCTTTGATAAAAATGCCCTTTGGAATCTGCAATTTTGGCCAGTCAACCAGCAAGCAGACAGAGTAAAACGGAAGAGGATCACAGTGAGTTGTTGGAGGGACGTGATGATATTGCTCAGACATAGAGAACCCCGATGCTGCAGTCCATCGGATGCTGCTAATGGCTAGGCCTATAGAGCAAGGCCATCAAGCAAATCCTGATAAGTGGTCTTTTGATGGCCACTGTTCCGGTAGGAAATGAATATCCAGGGCCGTGATGGACACGATAGGCTATGCCGATGAGAGTCCAGCAACTGAAGCGCTAGAATGAATGATCCGCGAATATGCCGTCCGGTCACTGGCGAGTGCAGCACTCGCCGTGGGATATGACTTCCAAAAATGTGGCGGACGTAGGCCTCCGAACCATAACCCGCAATGCAATTTTGCTTAGGCCTACCTCCCATAAAATTTGATTAGGGCCTATCACCACGACTAATAAAACAAAACGAAAGGTCAGTCAATCAACCAACGAATAGTATTAAGTAGGGGCCTACCTATTAATGTCCATACGTCAAACTGGAGTTACTTCGACTTACTTGACAGACGAAAAGTCGGTTTGCCAGCTTTTGTATTAATGTATAGCATAGCAATAATCTATTAAAAGGAAAGGGTAGAATTGGGGGCCAAATTGCTAAACCGTCAGTCTTATATGCTGTCACCTGGCAAATGCAAATGAGCAGCTGCGTGCACTTGCAGTTGCGACAGCGATTTTTCCTATTGCCAAATTACTTGCGTCTTTGTTAAAAGTACAAACTGTCGAGTTTGATTCATAAATTTATGTCATAAATTCATGTAGGGGCCTATGTTCAGCACAATGTAAATAGAAAAAAACACACAGATGTACGAGCAAGGAACCTGCTTTTGTCGTCCGAATCAGGTAGCAAGTAGCCTAAAGGTCCCTAGCTAATCCACCCTGCCACTAGGCTTCTATAACTAGCATAACTAGCACGCAGAAATAGAAATTTGCTTCGTTATTCTGTCTTTAAAGTAGGCTACCGAAAGAAACTCGAGCTCGTTGCGACGTTGCCATTATTAACCGAAGCCCACACCATCCACACGTTGCGTTTTTGCAGTCTGGACGCAAATCTCAATATTGGTTTCCGTATTTAGCCGCAGCGTCAGTGTGGCATGGATACATAGAGGGTTGACCGGTGGGACTGGAGATTGGCGGTGAATGCAACGACCGATTATTGAGTTACCGCGCGCAGAGTCGCAGAGAACGACGACGAAACTAGGACGAACGAACGAAGCGACCAGCATGCAGACTCAGTAGTAAGTGAGTGGGTGAGTCGTACCCACTCTGACGCAGACTGCAGTCGCATAGACACATAGTCGTATGCACCAAGTTGACACAGATCGTCACGCATGTCTCGTAGATCGTCGCAACAAACTAAAAAAAGCTGCAGCCGCAAGGGATAGATGTGTAGCAAGCACTTGTTTCGACCGCAGTATGATATCGCCATTCGTCGACGAGAATTTGAAAATATCGGGTTAGCGTTATAGTTTCACCTTAGTCTTAATTTTCAGTTTCTGGCCTTGTCAACATAAAACCAGAAAACCCAGCTATCGCTAGGATAGCCGACCGTACTGGTTGTCAGTGATCTTCAAAGTCATTCTAGGTCGACGATTTTCATGCAATTTAAAAGCCAATATGCCACTTCCTATTAGTGATTAATAGTAACCTCGGCCCTATCTGTCACCGTTTCCGAGATATGGCCAGTTTTCCGTTGAAAACGCATCTTTTCCTACTCCCTCTATTCAACAGCGAATTTGAAAATGTTCCCCTTGCATCTGATCGCTAAAATTTTGTAAGCCTCAGTTTAAGGCCAATGGCTAATTATTCGTGAAAAACTTTTTCCCTACGACTTAATCACAATACATCCGTTACAGACGAACAGACGACAACCGTACCAATAGCTCGATCGTTACTTAAGTATATGGTAGGCTAATGAAACAAACTAACGAACGTCTACACCGTCACTATTTGTATTTAAACGGCGAAAATAACTTAAAATATTTTTGTAGACCTTCGGAAATTAACAATTAGTCACACTGATCATCGTTTAAAATTTTAACAGATAATAAAATTTAAATTTTTAAAATCTTGATTAGTCACGTCAATAAAAAAAGTTATAAAGTAGAATGCAATGACATCATGACAACATCTGATTTTGAAGCCGTCTGAATAATATATTTTTTTCATTCTTCAGAGTCTTCTATTCCCCTAAATCCATGGAACAAGTTTCCCCCTAAGTTCACCCTAACCCAAGGTAAAACGCCGTAGGCGCCGAGAACGAGGCGCCGTAGGCGTCGAAAGAATGGGGAATGGGGAGGGGGTGTCCCCCTTCCCAGCTCTCTAGGAGGTTTGGTTGAAGATCGTGAGCTCCTAATCACTCTCAAAATGTGCGCTGCATCCGCTAAAACCCCTAATTTGAGGGTTCGAGGTCGCTGAAGGTCATCGATGTTGAGAAAATTAAAAAGCCCGTCACCAGTGCTTGTTATGATAGCCAGCACTTTTGTACCTATCTGCAGCAGTTTTCACACTATACAAGCAAATAGTAGCAAAATAACGTCTTTTTACTGGATACCCCTCTTTGACGCCCTCGTTCAAGGGAAACCTCTTCACCCAGGGGCACGAAATTTTGTCACGATAAACTAAAGTCCTTGGGGCAGCCAACAGCAGAGATTTCGTGATCCATAGTTTGCACCGTTTTGGTACAGACCACGAGTGTGACAGACGGACGGACGGAAAAACGGACGGACGCCTCGATGATGGCTAAGACGCGCGAAGCATTACATGCTGTCGAGCGTAAAAACACTCCACGATTGCGTCTCAGTAGGTCAGTGAGAACTTCTAGCTCAACAACTAAAAAATTTGCTAAACAACAAAAGCACTGTGTTGGCAAAATTATTGTCACTGCTACATTTCGATCCTAAGTAACGATTCAATAATCGCAAATTTTTGTAAAAAAAACTAACTATTTTTGTACTCGTTACGTACAGTTGTATAATTTTTAAGCGCGACGCACTACGTGCTAGCGCGTATTTGCTATATAGCTACAGTAATTCTGTCCGTCTGTCTATAACGACCCGGTACCGAATCAAGTCGAGGTGAGATAGAGATTTCGGGGTTTCATTATAAAAATAGCCTGGTGTCTAATTTTTTGTGAGCAAATTTTATGTTGCTGGGTAAAAAGAATCCCCTGAAACGAGGGTAGCAAAGAGGGGTAGGCCTACCCCGGTGCGAAATCGTTATCTTACCGCTATTAACTTTCCCAAGCTCCAGAATGAAAATGGTTGCAGATAGGTACGTATACTTTCTGCTTATCACGAAAAGCAAACACTGCTGACAACCTTTTTAGGATTATGAACATCAATGACCTTGAACAACCTTTAACCACAAAATAAAGAGTTATAGTAATTTTTGGCGATTGCCAGCTGTGACACACATTGCAATAGTGAATTGCGCCGAAATCATTACAGATAGACCAAAATGGCCTTGAAGTGAAATTTTTGGCATTGAAAGTAGATTTCAACAGTCTAAGTTTCGACCCCCTAGGTTCAAGGAATTCTCCGCACAAAGGCATCAAATTTGGTACCCACATTCAAACGCGCAACTTTATTTACTATTCACTAGTTTAGCATAAAAACGGTTGCAGATAGGCACGACTTGCTGTTGGTTGAACAAGCACTACTGTTGAGTTATCTGCGGGTACAGACATCCATATAACCTTGAACGACTGCGACGCACATTTATAGAGTCAGTTTTTGTCGAAATTACTGGAGATAGACCGAGACAACCTGCGTCGCGCGTCTCATGAGCATTGGCTAAGATTTCTTGTTGAAAATGTATTACAAATTATTTTTTAAATGTTTTAGAATAATTGTGATACACGTAAAAACTTTTTTGATGGTAAAAATAAGCCAGGCTGGACGGGCCGGTCTGTGGCCGCTAAACTTTTTTGTGCTTGTTTAATTAGGCTACTTTACAGCCAACTTGTCACTTGTGAAGTAGTCATAGGCCTATTCCAGCGAGGCGCAAGCCGACTGAAGCATAATAATAAAATGCTTTCGCCAGACGGCGCCAGCGACATGGTGACGAACACTGAACTGCTCAGCGCGTGAAAACATCACTTCGTCGTGCCAGCTCTTATCAGTCGGGACTTAAGTCCGCCGGATTACCCGACCGTGTGAAGAGCAAGGTGCGTCTGTCACAGAATATATCGTGCCTGTCAGTTTGCCAGGGCAGCCTATGTAGGGACGCGCGGATAGATGGCATTTATTCAGGCTTCCTTGGCCTATGTCACACGGTTGGACCGCTACAGCAAACAGCCGTCACAAACAGTGCCGGTGGGATGGCACCGGCAATACGGGAATGCCGTTTGCAACGTCGTTTCACAGAACAGCTTGTAAACTGGAAGCAGCTTTGGCTGACTTCTACATTCATCCCATAAACAAGAAAGCTAGGGAAGACGCGCTACAGCCTATACAATTCCTATTGCAGGACTGATCTTCAAGGTCATTTAAGGTCAATGATTTTTATTTAATCTGAAAGGGTGAATAGGCCTATGATTTCCTATTAGTGATCAATAGCAACCTAGGCCCTATCTCGCATCGTTTAGTCACGATACATCCGTAACAAACGGACAGATTTACGGACAGACACGTCGTGCCATGGACGCGCTTTACAGCATAGCTGTAGCGCGTCATAATAAAACGTCACCTCTTTTATTTTGTAATGTCTTTGTCAGGCAGATCATCCGGGTTTGCTATTTTTTGCAGAAACATATCCCGGGGAATTTGAAACAAACGCACGTACACTGGCAACCACGCCACATCTCTGGGGTATATTCAGTGGCGTCATGAAGGGGAGGGCAAAAGGGCAATTGCTCCCCCTAAATTTTGGGCTGTCGGGAAATTGTCTGAAAATCTTCTTTTTGTTAGAAGATTTTTAGCTAGAAATGCTAAATTTGGAGCTAAAAACATTTTCGGCACATTTTAAAGATAAATTAATTTTGAACACCCACAATCTGTTCTGCTAGGGCTAGTCTTATACACAAGTGCTTCTTATCCAAAGACCGGAGTATATTGGTGAAAGCATATGTAACATATGTACGGCCACTGCTCGAATATGCTGTTCATGTATGGTCACCTTACCAGCTTGAGGATATTGCAAGAATTGAATCCGTGCAGCGACGCTTTACAAAGCGACTGTCTGGTTTGTCTAATGATGATTACAGTAGTAGGC
>Ga0209367_1009671_pt1 | contig 13022 bp, 5 predicted proteins | sample WorMetLIZISLAND2_FD_187412 | JGI IMG/M metagenome (GOLD analysis project Ga0209367, IMG submission 187412) | Marine gutless worms symbiont microbial communities from Max Planck institute for Marine Microbiology, Germany - Olavius geniculatus... ... | reverse complement strand
GACAATTGCACGAACAAAATAAATAACGACGACAGATCATCGATCATTGTATTTAATCCAGGTTAAAAATACATAACATTCATAGCAGCACTGACTAGCGTATCTGTAGCTAATAATAGGTGCCTACGTCGAGATCGAAGATCTATGTCGCAAGGTGAGTCATAGATGGCTGTAGTAACCAGGTAACTAGCTAGTCTACTGATCTATCACTAGTAACTTCTGATTAAATAACGCAAGTTCGCCCATCTGCAAGCGGTAGCGAGCCAATCTACCTCTAGTAATTTGTTACTTATTTAACGCAAAATCGCCGATCTATCTGTTTGCTATCTATCTGTTTACTACCGGTACATCTACACCAGGGATCTGACGATCTAACTCTAGTAATTTCGAATTTCGTTACGAATAGATCACTGATCTCGCTCAGACGTTTGGATAATTACTAGCGGTAGATCGTGAGCCGATCTACCGCTAGTAATTTTCTGCATTTTAACGCAAGATCGCCGATCAACCGCTAGCACTATTCTAAATTAAACTAAAAGCGCTAAAATTCACGAAAAATCACGGATTTCACGGAAGTCGGCGTTTTTCACGGAAGAAGCCAATTTCACGGAAAATGTCACGGCCGTGAAATCGTGAATTAAGTTGGTCCTTAAGAATGACAATAGTGCTTGTGAACTTTTTATACAGTGCAAATGTACAGCATTTTATAACATCAACTGACAAAAACTAATATTAAGATTACAAGCTGTAAACAGGGTAGCATACAAAGAACAAGAGATGCTCAATGCTCAGTTCTGGTGAACTTTATTAGCCCATCATACAGATCACACAAGACTGGATAGATCTGATAGACACTGGGACCGGTGACACGTGTAAAGGAAGTGGTCCGCAGTAATAAAGTCAGATTACCATCTTCCAGGAGTAGAAGTGAGCACTGTCAAGCTTCTTCTTGTCGGGCTCGCCAAAGTGAATGTTCAGTGACTGACTCTGGTCAATGTAAGGACCGCGGTCAGCGGCCATCTTGATGATTGTCTTCTGAGATATTTCCCACATGGTCTTGTACAAACGCTTTATGTAGTCCGGGATCCCGTCAATTTGCTGCACCACACCCACAAACAACAGACTCAGACAGAAGTAGTGGACAACATTCTAAAAACGATTTTGCAATGAAACTGCACAGTTCAAAACCCAACTTAACTACTCATTCAGAGCCGGCGGAAGAGCATTTCGTACCCTCTGGTCGGAGGGGCCTCATTTATATCGAGCTGAGGGGCCTTATGTTATGTGAGAAAAAATTCTACTTTTTTGCATATATTCAAAATGTAAAATACGTAAACATGTGGAAAGTTTACCCCAAATGCTTCATTACTTTTCATTAATGTACAGTAATCTGTGACGTACTGTGGCCTATTAAACTTCATTTTTTGCAGAAACAACACAAATTACATCTAACTTTTGCATTTCCAAATTTTAGAAAAGTGAACAAATTTGCAGCCTCCATCGAACATCCAAAAGCCAAAAGTGATTTGGCTTCAAGGGGGCTTTGCCCCACTGACCAGGGGCTCTGCCCCGGGCCCTGCTGGGGGCTCCACCCCAGACCCTTGTTATACGGGCCTCACAGCTGGATTTCGCAGGGGGCCTTCAACTCTCTAGCACCGGCACTGTACTCATTAAAACTAGAAGTTATATAAATACATGTACAAACAATCTGTCCACAACTGCTTTAGGAATGCAGCTTCAAAATTTCATAGGCATAACCCTCTTACCTGTCCAAAAAAGGAATATCTGAATTTCTGAGTTTAGTGCCCAACCTAAACAGAATCAACTTCAGAAGTACAACAAAAAAAAATAAAAATATGGTAATAGTTCAGGCTTAATATGGGCATTTTTCCAGTTAGCCACACAATCGAGCCATATAGGCTCGTTAAATAAAAATTAGACGTAGATCTATGGCAAAAAAGGTATTTCCAATGTCATCTGATGAAATAAAGTTTTACTTCACTTATATTTGCCAAAACTGTAACAGTTATCCTCAAAAAAACATTTACAGAAATTTTAGTGACAATATGGTAAAAACATGTTGCCAGCTACCTGGATGGAGCCATTACTTGCAATGAGTTGGTTCTTCATGTCACTGTTCCACAAGCCGAGTTCCGTTAAGTCTTTCAACAAATAATGATTCACAATCTAATCACATCCACAACATCATCAGATGAATTATCATAAGGTAAAAGCTTGAAAAGTCAACACCATCACAGAGCTACAAAGCGTCATCTGCCATATGGAAACACACAGCGTTATCTGCCACCCAGCACAGGTGAATGAACTCACCCTTAATACAAAACAGACAGGCTGGTACTCGATTTCACTATCCCGGAGGGATGAAAAGTCAACTCGAGTTGACTTTGGTGGCTGGTTACGTTACTTACGTATCTTGATGGTAAACCTGCCAGCAGTCGCCCATAAAAATAGTAATCACTTGACAGTGACCCAAATGGGAGTAAAACTCACGACCTCCTGGTCATAAGTTTGACACCATACCATGGCATTCAAAAAACCAACATCAGAAATCAAGTATCCTCAGCAATGTACAGTGGGCCATAGAAAACCATCCCCCTACATGTCAGCTAATTATGTCTTCCAAGTGTAATGTACATTTAAAGTGAATAACGCAAGTTGAAATATAATCAATTCTGAGTAACATGTGCAAATTTCGTGCAAATATTTTCAATTGATCAGTAGCGACTGAGATTGAAAATTGTACAGTTAAAGTTCACGGAGAGCTCATTGAACAGTTGTTTACTTGACTGTCTTGTTGTTGTATGAAGTTTTTGCTGTTTTACTTAGACACATATGCAAGCACGTATTTCTATTTGTGTTTCACCATTGTGATATAACACAGTTGGGGTGCTTTGATTCTTTCATATTATTTGTTAATAACATTTTGACATACTCATTACGTTTTGACATCAATATGTGCAGAACAGACTAGCAATTTATATGGTGTGTTATTTTGTCCATATAAACAAATGCAGTAGCATTTTAAACAGAATAATATAAGGGACGATTTTTACGGCCCACTCTGTACATAGTGCACCTGAAATTCGCCGGACAGCACTCGTCGAGTGTAAATGTTGCTTGTGTATGGCTCAAAGCTCTCACAGTTGCCAAGAATCTGTGCCGTCGATGCGGTGGGCATTGGAGCAACCAGCAAGCTGTTGCGTACACCGTATCTACAGCCAACAAATAACAACTCTGTCGGCTTTTGTCAAACATACCTAGTTACTTCGGTTTGTATACAGAGAACCTAATCTGACTGGAATTACTGTGAGACGCAGTTGAACGCCTTTCTTGGATTAATAAGGATAAAATTCATAGTTTAACAAATAGGACTCTGTGGCAGTCAAGTAGATGACAAAAGTATTGAACAGCAACAGCTATAGGACTCCTATAAGATCTGTGTTGGTTTCTAATATTACTGACACATAGTCCTATGCTCCATGTTTACTGACATCACCTTCTATGATGTTCACAAGATTAACACACTGATAAATAACAACAGTCATTTGGAAACCAACTTACTTGTTATACATATATCAGAATACCGTAATAACAGTAACAGCAGATAATTCTGTTGCAACTCCACTATCAAACCACCTTTGAAAAAAAATTGTAAGGGGGACTGCCATCCCCGGTGGGGGTGTGCTGATAAGACTTGATCACTCTCTAGCACGTGCAAAAATTTGGGGGTGCAGCAACCCCAAGGGGCTGAAATAGTTTTCTGAAAAAGCCGATTTGGATGGGTACGATTCCACACCGAAATCTTCGTAATCAGAGGACGAAAGTTTATCGGACTTTTTCGCCGAACGCGGGAGAAACCGCAGTCGATCGTGTTCTTGTCTGATTCTGAACATCTTCATCCATTCCGGAGACATTCGCCGGCAAAGTTCGAGGTCGTCCAAAATAGAGCCAAATTTTGCATGTTTTTGGCCCCTAAAATCTTTTTGGGGTGCACCCCCTCTAAATTTGGGACCGGTATTATAATTAAGACCTACTACTGATCATCATGCAAAATTTCACACATATTGGCCCACGCATCTCGAAGATCTCGCATTGAAATAAATAAAAAAGAATTTTTAAAAACATCATACAAGTCTGCTCCGAAAACTATCGTTTCCAGGTGGACTAATGAAAAAGAAAGAAAAAAGATAAAACCGCTACAAATATAATACACCATAACCTGTTTTCAAACAGAAAAAACACATCAGTCAGTATGCATGAACCCTGAATATAGTTACGCAGTACACACTTCTGTATGTCTTCGCGAAGCTTTGCCCAGTCATGCCTGTCAGATGGTACGACACCCCACATGTCAGGCTGAAGAATCTAAATACAACAAGATTACCAGTTTCAATATCCAACACCCTGCAGTCAATGGCACAAATTCTTTTAAAAGCCAACAGTCGATTATTGACAAAAAAAGCAAGACAAAAAACACAAAAATATACCAGATCTCAATCTAAAATATGGCTTAAGCCACATTTACATTCCCAAATCTGGCAAAAGCTATTTAGAAGCTCTTTACAAAATTTTGATAAAATTACTGCAACATAAACATAAACAAGAAAGTAAAAGTAACAGTTACCTAACGTCATCATTTAGTTCAGTCCAGCGCAATTGACAGTGTGCCAAGTGTGGCAAAAATTTAAATCACTCAAAGCATGAGAAGCAAAAACAAGTTTTAGAATGTGCATTCTTTGTCGCTGTGCCATCTGTCTGCAACTCACTGACACTGATTTCTTCAAATGACACCTAAGAACTAGAACCAGAGCCAAAATCTGGCATATCCCTTCAACATGTCAATTTCTATGCTATGCGATCTGGTCCTTGAAGACATACAACGAAATCCTATTTCTGAAGCCTAACTCTCCTACACATTTACTGACTCAATTCATCAGCAGACCACAGCCTCTACTGCAACAGTAACAGGGTAAACAAATACAAACAGCAGATTGACTAACCCCTTGACTGACGGGCGATCCTTCGTAGGTCTCGTACGGACCTAAACGTTGAGCAAGTTCACAGCTTGCTTTCAGCGCAGCATAGTAGATTGTCTCAAATATGTCTCTGTTCAGCTGCTGTGCTTCTTTGCTCTCAAATGGTAATCTCATCAGTAAGAACGCATCGGCCATGCCCTGGACGCCTAGTCCGATTGGTCGATGCCGCATGTTGCTCCGCCTCGCCTGCCAATCAGATCACATTTCATTTACCTACTGTGAATAGTAAATACTTAGGTAGTACCAAAAAATAACACTTTGTGCACTTTCATTTGATTTAACAAGGTGAACAGAGGTGTCCCCAAAATGAACCACTAGGAATTATTCCAGCTAAAAACTTTTTATGCAATGTAAACTGTGCAAGAACAGTCAATCAAGAATAAAAAAACTCTGGCAGAAAAACTATGTTTTATAATCCATGGACTAGGTTATATTTTTTCAAAGAATAAATTAATATATCACTCTATCTGTACAAATACAAGTTGTTTCTGGCTAAAAAGCTAGTGCAAAGTGTCAATTTGTGCTGTCGACATCAAGAAGAAATGAGACTTAATAATGTTACCTCTGGCACAGGGTAATAGTTGACTTCAATGATCTTGTTCAAGTTCTTGACAAGTACCGTGGTGACATATTCCAGTTGCTTGAAGTCGAACTTTTTGTCTGCTGTGACATAGCGATTGAGTGCTATTGACGCCAAGTTACAGACAGCAATCTGTTGAGCATCATGCAGATATGTCACAGAAATCATAACCGGATCTGCCTGCCACTCTATAACTTTTTAAAAGTTACCAAAAAAGACAAAATTCAGGACAGTCTCCAAGTACTAATCAATCCTATAATTACAACAAAAAGTGTACATAATGTTGTTAAAAACTTACAAAATATTTCTTTAATTAGAGACAATGACAACTGAAATGCTCACTTGAATGCTCTGTTCCCTGGTGCATTTCATATTGCCCATGTATCGGTACACTCCAAGTTACCAAGCAATTTTTGCAGTGGCCTAGGTAATAATATTAAATAACTGCTACGTCAAGATCAACAAGATAAATGCTGCGTTATAAGTCTTTTTGCAGTTGAAGATACTGTTAAACTACCATGTAATTGTTGCCCTTTTAGCACTCTGTGCAAGTCTGTTCAGATTTTCAGGTTTTTAAAGCATGCGATTAAATTCAGAGATAATTAGGTTGGAATAGACCTGATCAGCTAATTAAACTACGTAGATGGCCGCACAATGTTGACACTGGGCCAACATGGTTTTGTACTTCTACACACTTTACTATTTACATTTAATCAACAAGTGAGATTCGTCACCTCGTCCTTATCACAGTACTCGATGATCTCGGTGCAGAGGTTGCTGCAGCAGATCGTTCCAAGGTTCTGCTGGTTGCTTTTGCGATTGCACGAGTCCTTGTACAGCATGAAAGGCGTGCCGGTCTCAATCTGAGCACTAATGATGTGGTCCCACAGCTTCCTTGCTGGGACTACGCGCCGGCCGCGACCTTCTCTCTCATACCTACCCCAAACACACAACCACGCCACTGCTCAGTCATTACGAGCACAACCATAACAATGCTCGCTCACACATCACAATCATAACTCTTGACAATAAGCGACTAAATAATTAAATAACATTAAAATAAATATAAAACGTGAATACTAAAATACAGTATAAAACCCAAATTCTAATCTCTGTATGGCGGTACTAATCTATACAAATGTCTAAAATGTTGCCGAAATTCAAAGACTCAAGAATGTGGCAATTTTGTGCAATAATATCTCACATATACAATTCTAAACATGTACTTAGATATAAGCTAACACATGCTTTAAAATTCAAAGCATTATTTTAAAGACTAAACCACCCATGAGCTTAAGCTGTCTCAAACGTTACACTCTGTGAATTCATTGAACTGCTTACAATTTATGTGGCTGCTGCATCATGCACCATGGCAGACTTTAAAAGCTTTTTGAATCACGAAACATGCAAGTTCATCTGTGCTCAGTTCTCAAAATATGACACCCAAAGTAACATTTTCTCGAACTGAAGTATTATATTTAACTACGATAGCCATTATCATTGATTACATTACTTAAAACTCAGTCACTGACAGACACATGACACTTCACCATTTTACTTACTGTTCGTAGAGAGCTTCAAACTTGTCGCCCCACACCTGAAAGAGCCCGGGACACTCGTGAGGACACATTAATGTCCAGTTCTCATCCTTCTCCACACGACGCATGAACAGGTCTGGTATCCACAGTCCAAAGAACAAGTCTCGGGCCCGGTATTCTTCGGCACCTGTGTTCTTCCGGCAATCCAGGTACTGGAAAATGTCTGCATGCCAGGGCTCCAGGTAGATGGCAAACGCTCCAGGACGCTAAAAGCAGTAATAATCATACGATATCTCATAAATATATAAATATGAATATGTAAATCTTAGGTTTATATAAATAAAATACATCAAAATACAAACTTTATCTAAGTTATTGTTGACATTTGAGCAACCACTGCCGCCTTCTTTGGATCGACCGTCCATGTTGACCAGGTGATACAGTAACTGTAGTCACAGATATGAAGAAGTTGATAAGACCCCTCATCTTGATGCATTAACTTGTCCTGCTCTTCCCTGACCTGTATTATCACCCTTATCCATCAGTCCATCCTGTTGCTTTCTCTGCTGATCACCTTGGCACTGAACCAGTCTATGGTATGGTTGGGAACTTGAGAAAGATGACGTGGTCTGTGACTGCTGAAAACTTGACCTGGTGGACAGCCATTTTGAAGAAGGCTGCACCAGTTGAAAGACAACATTACAACAGACGATGTCATGCCAATGCATATTACAGGTAAAGGCAGTTACCAAGATAAACAAATTCAATTCTCAGCATTGCATGCAGTGTTATCTTGTGCTTAGTTCTGGAAATTTAAAAATACTATAGTAACCAAGTTAAACTACCACTTCGTGCCAGAGGGTCCAGTAATCATGTTTCACCATGTAAAGAGTATGGAACAAAGCAGAAAAGCACCTTATTGCCACCCTGGTCAACGTAGCGAGCTGTGCTGTTGAACACTCTCAACATGGGTATCAACCCGTTTGATATTCCGTTCGTCTGTCAACACACACACAATCAACTAACCACCAGGAAGACTCACAGTCACATAAGAATAACCGATGCAACATAATTGGTTTACGAAATGTTCGTCATTTTATTAAATTTTCATAAGGATAAATATTCAATCATGTGATGCTGGTGTTCATTCATCAATACAAACACACAGTCTAGAAATACAAAACAATTACTACAAAATCATACAAATATTACCCACCAGAACCAGAGAGGTCACGCAGTTAACATTATTCTATCCATGTCTGAGTTAATGTGAGCTATCTGTTTTCAGGCTATAGATAGTAACTTTATCACACATCAATAATAAAGTGCTATATCAAAAATCTAACAAATCAAATTTAGACATTTTTGCAAAATGTCAGAATCAGGAAGTCATTTACCAGCTTACATTGTAGATAGCAGAGGTGAGACAGAGTTTCTAACTAATAAGGTCTATCGACCAAGACGTTAGATCTACATGGGAAAAATGTTGTGGACAGAGAGATAGCTTGCAGAGAGGGCTTATGTTTTACTGCAGACGTTTATTTATTTTTTGTCAACGCGAGATCTCCGAGATGCTTCGGCCGATTGGCGCAAAATTTTGCATGGTGATCAGGACTAGGCCCAATTTTATAACGCTGGTCCGAAATTTCAAGAAGCGGTCCCCCAAAATTTTAGGGATTAAAAACATGCAAAATTTGGCTCAATTTCCGACGACTTCAAAGTTTGATGGCGAATATCTCCGGAACAGATAAGGATATTCAAAATCGGATTAAGAGGTTTTGTACCACAATTCCTCCTGCTTTGAGTGAAAAAAGTTCGGTGAACTTTGGTCCACTAATCACGAAGATTAAGCTGTAAAATTATACCCACACAAGTCTACCTTTTCGGAAGATCATATTTCGGCCCCTGAGGGGTGCTGTGCCCCCAAATTTTTACATGCATTAGAGAATGACCAAGTCTTACTAGTGCACCCCACAGGGGACGGGGCCCCCCTTACAATTTTTTTCAAATGGCGGTCCAAAATTGCCTTAAAATTTAGCATATCTGCGCCTATAACTTTGGCGGTGGTGGGAGTAGCCCCACGAAAGTTTGCCACATGACAGGCCTTGAGGTGGGCATGATCACTTATGTACAGATTTTTGGGGGGCTTGCACCCCAAAAATTTGGGAGAGCCAAAAATTGGAAAATTCGACCCAATTTCGAACAACTTTAGACTTTGACCGCGAATACCTTAAAAACCGATCAAGATATCAAAAATTGGAAACAATCTTGATCGACTTTCATCCCTGCTGGGTTCAACAGGAAAAAATTTGTATACTTTGGTCCACTAACAAAAAAGTTGCAGGCGCGGATGTTGACCCACCCTAAGTCGACAATGTGCGTTGTGCGTATACATGCTAATGCATTTGACTTCAGGCCACGTGACTTTGCTGCCGGGAAATTTCACCCCCGTTCTAAAATTTCCCCCAATTGGACTTAGGGCACAGGGCTTTGGACTTTGCCCCAAATTTCTAGTTAGACTTACTTCACTGGCCAACATATAAACCTTACCAGAAAAAAGCAAGCCAACAGACCCCAGCAATGAAGCTGCCAGAAGCTCGTATGCAGTGGGCATGCAGACCGACTCCACCAGCGTTCTTAGAGATGAGAGCACACTGCTTCAGTGTGTCATAAATACCCTCGATACTGTCCTCTTGCATTGCTAGCAGGAAACAGCTGTCAATACACACAGCCAACTCAACAGCTCAGTTTGTGTAAAAAAGGGTAAAGGTCATCAATTTGTATAGCGCATCGGCGCAAACAAGCCTCTAATGCGCTTTCGTCACTAACCAGAGCCGCCTGCCGCATGGCCACCGTGTGCAGCCTGCAGACACAGGCTGGCGCAGCGGCCGGCTATATACACCCCAGTCAGCTGTACCAAGGTCCCCACCTTCCGTAACCCATGAGTTACTACTCATTTTACCATCCCATGGAGGGTAGAAGGCTGAGTTGACCTAGCTGGCAGGCTTCGCACGGAGATGGTTTACCTGCCAGCAGGCAGTCACCCATCGCAGTACTAACCATGCCCGGCGTAGAGTAACTTCGCCAATATCTCCATGTAAACTGATTCACTATACATCAGCAACAGCTATCATAAGAAAAAACTACATGTAAAGCAGTCATACTCAACTTCCTGCATGTGAGCCACATCCAGGACACCGAACCTCATCCAAGAGAGAAACATCAACAATAAAATATTATGCATGAAATAATATGGCTTGCAAATTAATCATTAACTATCCTACTTACTTGCTCTTTAGACTTGGTCAGATTTTGTTGTATTGGTGGCACTGATGGCCTGGGCCTAAGGCATGTGATCAGAGTGGAGTATTGTGGTCTGGGTGCTGCTGGACGGTGGTACATTCACTCTGGCAGGCTGACACTAGTGGTTGCATTTTTTAAAGCCTGACCAGGTCTGGCCAGTTCCAAGTCGTTTTTTATTGTTTCCGAAATAAAAGTTTCACATTCTTTAATCATTCCGGAAAGGCCTGCGTCGATCCAGAAATGCTCCAGGTTTATTGCGCAAAAACCCACCATGGAGGGAGGAGTGTGTAGCATCAGCCAATCACACGCGTTGTTTATGAATTGAACATTTTTCTGGTTTGGTGCTGATATGTATTAATTAATTTAGTTATATGCGTGTTACTGTGCGTAAAGATAATTATGCAAGTCTGTGCATTTATCGGTTTGCTATCCAGTACTTTTGGGTATTAAAAAAATACATTTGTAGAGCAAAAAGCATTGCTTACAACTTTAGTCACGCTATGGGTAATTCGAATTGTGGGAATGGCAACATCTGTTCCAAGTTAATGGCATTCTTTTTTGTGATCAATGCAGAAAGGTCCAGGTCAAGACTGCAACAAATCACTGCAACTTTCCGGAAAGCCAAAAAACAGACCCACTGTGAATGGACATGTGCATGGGTGTGTACTTGGTGAGTGAGTGAGTAGAGTTTAACATCCTGCCCAACACAGTATAGGTCATTTTGGGGACGGCCGTTTCAGGCAATACACACAAACTCATACTGAAACACAAAATTTACACTTAACAGGAAAAAAACAGATGAGGAACACACAAAATATAAATCCTAAACTAAAACTGTAAGAACTGACCATAGTGATGGTGCATGTAACAATAATAATAGTTCTAATAATCTTCCCTGTTATCCTCCAGACAGTCATTAATTTCAGAATGTTGTCTGTGGCTGTGTATTGAACTATATACTCTGGACATTCTGTGTAATTTAAATTTTAAGGTTTTATACTTTATAAAACTGACAAAGAACCTGACTCTTATGTGGAGGTCCTACGTCAAACAGCTCCATTTTGTCAATTAATTACACAAGCCTATAAATATCATATTTATCATCAAAAATACTTTGAAATAAACACCAGACCTTGACAGCTGAGGTCGTGGAGTACCAGCGTTGAACAGCGTCGGTGATGCGTGCGTGCACCAACGCTCAGATAACAAGTTGTACGTCTGCAGATACATGTTTGAAAACATGCAAAAAACACTAATTTGCCACTGATTAACAAATTAATCCACCCAAAAAAACAAATATAAAGAATAACAGCAGCAGATCTTTTGACATAGCCTACTGGTGTTATAGCTCTAGATGATGATGATGACGATTATTGATTTTTTTAATAAACAACAAAGTGCACACCCCATTCCTCGAAAAACTTTTACCAAAATCTGCTCATAACTCATGCAACCCCATAAATAAGCAGGCAACACAAAAGCATCTTCCTTCGGCACCACTAACACTTGCAGTGCTTTTATGGACCATATGCTGCTTCCTAAATTGCCACTGATGCTTAATAAACAGTGTCAAATGAAGGTTAAAACATGTATCATAGGCGTGCGGTAGCACAGCCCTGTGTTAATGGCGACCGGCTAAGTAAAGGGAGAATGGCAAAATTCAACCCCGCGCAGATCCGAAACCCCTGAACCAATCGACACAAAATTTGAAACAGGTGATTACGTCCGCAAGACGAACCCGTGCAAAATTTTGTGCATATCCGTCCATTGGGGGCTTCTCGACAAATGGGTGAAATATAACGAAAATTTTTCTAGTATATATAATTTTTTTTTTGTTGACCGGCCTACAGGTCAGACCGCCCGGCGGATTTTCACGTGCGATGGCTCGAACAACGCGGCCTCACACAAGGGTCAAACCTTTTTGGGAACCAAAATTCAAAGTTAATATCTAACCCCCCAAAAATCCCCCCAAAGTCGAAAATTGGGCCCAAAAACGGACTTAAAAATTTTTGGCCAAAAACGCTCCTGTACAAAAATTTCACATACAAACGACACCTAATCTTCATCGTAGGCCCATAAAACTGGTATAGTGAATAGGCAATATTGCCTCGGGAATTCCAAATATGTGGTCATTTTGGACCCCCTACCCACAGGTCACGTGACACGGGGAATGCGCAGTCAACGTTTTGGCCTTGAAAAACATGCCTTGTATAAAATTTTCACCTACAAACGGCCCTTAATCGTCATCGTGGCCTCATAGAAGTTGTATAGTGAATAGGCAATGTGGACCCAAAAACTCCAAATATGTGGTAATTTTGCACCCCCTGCCTACAGGTCACGTGACACAGAGCATGCGCAGTGAACTTTTGGCCTTTAACATGAGCAAATGCAACTTTGAAGCTTTATAACTCCGTAACGGTGCAAGATAGACGCATAGTTCCAATGGACCACCAATAGGAAACCACATATGCCGAGTCGAATGGTCACGTGACCGATGACGTCACGTGACCCCAAAAGGTCAAACTCGTGACCCCAAAATCTTTG
>Ga0209367_1009670_pt1 | contig 13024 bp, 7 predicted proteins | sample WorMetLIZISLAND2_FD_187412 | JGI IMG/M metagenome (GOLD analysis project Ga0209367, IMG submission 187412) | Marine gutless worms symbiont microbial communities from Max Planck institute for Marine Microbiology, Germany - Olavius geniculatus... ... | reverse complement strand
TTTTTAACCCTCGGTACTCCGTTCCCGAGGGAGCCTAAAAATTAACTACGAAATACAAAGGTGGGTACGATCGTCAGTCCGTGCAGTCAGCGGCCGGCAAACTGTCGTGCCGTGTTATTATTGTTACTATTAAGTCAGACCGTTAAAACATGTTAAAGCCCCCTGTTCTCCAGTAAACAGCATTCTGACATTGATGACTGACGGATAACAGCAAGGGCGGCGCCACCTTAGGAGCTGGGAGGGACATGTCCCCACCACTTTTGCGGGATGTACCACGCAGAGGGTACAACCCAATTTATGTTGTACACCTGCGGGGTACTACAGCCGGCCGCTAAAGTTACGCAATTCACATTCGGCTTTAGCACTTGGAAATTCTGCTTCCTGTTCCTGTACAGTCTAGGAAGCTAGGATCTTCGTTGACTATGACTAAAATTAAAACACTGGCTACAAACACTGGTAGTGACTCACTACCAGTGTTTTTAGCCAGTGCTTTAATTTTAGTCACACTAGTGACTCGCACGGAAAACGTAAGTCGTAGACTAGCAAAATTACAATACCAGTGTAAGCTTACAAAACTACACATGACGACATCATCAGTCATCACTATCACTCTAACAAAACTTTTTTCGCTCTTCTTGAGAATCATTATCCCATTCGTATGAGCAAATTAAGTACAACCATATTCATTTTTGTACCCCCCAGGTAGTGTTAAGGTGGGGGGTCAAAAAAAATTTTTCACAAGTGGAGCGAGCAAAATTGTCCCTGCCACCTTTAAAACCATGGCGCCGCCCCCTTGATAACAGGGAAGATTATTAGAACTGCTATTATCATTACATATGCACAATTATAATCGGCATTTCTTACAATTTTAGGTTTAGCTCGTTTTTGTGTTTTGTGTTTCTGTAAAGGTTTAACTTTCTGTAAAGGTGAAACTTTTTGTTTTGTTATTATGTGTATGTGCAATTTTTGCGAGTAAAGGCCATCCCCAAAATGACCTATGCTGTGTCGGGTGGGACGTTAAACCGTACTCGCTCACTTCCTTACCCAGTCAAGTGCCACATGCTAATACTCATATAGTGAGGGAAAATACAGAAATGTGTGAGAATCAAATCTTTCAGTAATACAGAGTCGGCCATAAAAACCATCCCCTACATGTCAGCTAATTATGTCTTCCAAGACATCTAAAGTGAATAACGCACGTTGAAATATGATCATTTCTGAGTAACATGTGCAAATTTTGTGCAAATATTTTCAATAATTTTGTAGTGGGATAAAATAAATGAAAGCAACCCAACTCTACAGGAAACACAATGGGGAAAACAGTGTAACGTCATCTAACGTACGAAGATAAAGCGTCGATCAAACTCGTTCGGCACCAAAAGGGATGGGGCGCTAAATGCATTTGTAAAGAGTTTCCTGACAAGAATTGGGCGGTCATTTCTGTTAAAGATCTTCCGCTCAAAATTGACAAGACGAACTCGATTTCTTGAAAGGTTGGCAGTGGATGGAAACGGACTGTCTGAACAACACAGAATATCAAGTGTGTAGCGGAGCTGATATACAGCCAGGAAGGCAACCCAGGGTCCAGAAAAAGTTTGAGAGAAATTCAAAAGGGCACATTGAACAGTTGTTTAGTTGACTGTCTTCTTGTTGTATGAAGTTTTCGCTGTTTTACTTAGAGCTACATGCAAGCGCGTATTTCCATTTGTGTTTCACCAATGTTGTGATATAATACACTTGGGGTGCTTTGATTCTATCATATTATTTTTAATAACTTTTTGACGTGCTCGTTAGGTTTTGATAATCAATATGTGCAGAACAAACTAGCAATTTATGTGGTGTGTCATTTTGTCCATATAAACAAATGCAGTAGCTTTTTAAGCAGAATAATATAGGTGATGGTTTTTTATGGCCCACTCTGTACATTTGAATGCAGACAACCTAGAGAGGTCGCCAGTGTCATACAGACCATTTTTTTGTATTGACAACTTGCCATGTTAAAAATGTTGACCTGACGTGGCTGTAGCAGTGTTTCAGTATTTTATATTGTATTATCCTATAGTACTGTTTACACTGCATAATACCAACAGGAAGCAGTTGTTGTGTTGTAGACGGTATTTGTCATGCCATCGTCAAGCGCTCGCTGCTCTCAGCTGCCGCGTGCTGTCGACAAAGTTCCATTCTACGTTGCTCTGCGCAAGTTGCGAGACTACCGGCGTGGCGAACTGGCACACCTTGATGAGTCGGAAGTGACTTTCCCTGACCTGGAACTAAAGGTGGAACCTCGAAAGGACCGGTTGGATCGGCAGCTGAAGCAACAGCAGGAGGAGGCAGCGGCCGCAGCTGCTGCAGCGGCTCATGCCAAACTGGATAAGAAACGACGGCTTGACGGAGACGTTGACTTTGAGACTATGTTTCCTGGCATGTGTTCCGGTTACCCATCCTTCCAAGCATCGCGGTCACACAATGGACTTGTGCCATCAGCCGGCAGTGGTGCTAGCTGGAGTCCATCAGCATGGCCACCCTCTATGCCACCACCGCCTCCACTTGGCTTCCAGCATCCGTCGGCTGCTGCCGGGTCGTCACTTGTACAGCGACTGACACAAGTGCCTACTATGGACTCTATGTTCGGCGCAGTGCCATTACTACTGAAACCTGAAGACACTGCCACCGGAATAGGCCAGTACAGCCAGTTGGACGCGTATAGCAGTCGTGCCGGCAGTTACTGGCCGGGACCGTCACACCATTACTGTGGCAGTGCACTGGCGAACTATCCATATGGCTTCCACTCGTTGTATGGTAGCTCTGGTGCTGCACCGTCGGTCGATGGCCAGTATCCTGGCTCAAGGACGTTGTCAAGTAGTTCGTCATTTCTGTATCACGACAGTCCGGCTGTAACGTCATCATCGTCCAGTATTCATACGTTGTCGTCCACGTATCCTGCAAACCTACACGCTGCCGCTGCGGCTGCTGCGTATGATGGCTCACCGTTCTTTCTGCCGTCGCACTCGCACAGCATGTCTTCTGGTCACATTGCAGGCTCAGCGTGGCCCCCAGCACCCTATCAATACTCATCTTCACGTGCTGCTAACAATGCGTCATATTCCGATCCATTTCACCGTGATATTCCGGATGGCTTACCAGCCAGTGTAGGCACTGGATTTGATCTTCGGCCATGAGGAAATCGAGTTGGTTTTTATTGTAGTAGTCTGCTCATTTAGCAGCCTTTTATGCTCCTATCTTCAGCTGCTTTCATCAGATTAGTATAAATTTTATTTTCTGTCAAGTAAAGACTAGGCAAAGTGATGAAATGACAGATTACTGTTGATTGAGACTTAACATGTATTCAGCACCCATTTTGCCACCTAAGTGACTTCATAACAACTCTGTGCAGGTTGTCGAAGGTTACAGTGGTAGATGACAGTATCGAAATAGGTGTAATTTTAGGTATTCAAATGCAGGAATATGTACATTTTTCTGCTATCTTTAGTCAGTGGTTTGCTCATTAATTTGGCGGTATGACTCAAGTCAGTGTTTTGCCAGTACTGAATCTCACTAGCTTTTGCTGTCATCAGTGGCACAAATGGTGTTGGCACTGTCTGCAGCCTGCAATAAACTTCATGTTGCATAATGGTGACTGCTGTTTGGCCATTATGGCATAGTATTTATCTATGTTTACTTCCGTTGTTGTTGCGCTTAATAAAGTTAATCACCTCGTAACTTCATCATGCTTCCGTCGCTGTTCGACATACCAGAAGCATTTCATTTTCATCATTTTTGTGCTGTCCATCTGTTCGCCCATAGTGCTGTTGCAGTGTTGCTGCAACACCTTCAGTATACATTGGTGGATGCTCACATAACTCTGTTTCTATTTACAATCTGAACCAATTTGTTTTTTGGGTCAAAGGTCAAGGTCGCAACATTATAATACCCCAGTGGCTGGAAGCACACAAGCGTTTGTGTATCAAGTTCTGTCTTCATTGACAGTAATAGAAAATAGTTGTATACAGTTTTTGAATCTGTTTATGAGTCTCCATGTTATGCCGGTAGTTTAATAATGCTAGCAAGGAACATGCAAAAACTAGTGTTTTTAGTGATTTTCTCCTGCTTCAGAGGTAACAATCTGACTGATAACGTTGTTGGATAGTTAATTAAGTTGAGCCCTAAGTACCAAGGATAGTGGGCTACTGTAAGTATACTGTCTTCTGGTTCAAGGCCTACTCAGCATAGTCATAGTTATTGTCACCACAGGGGACATGACAGTAGATACTGCTGGCATACTGTTAGGGTCGATTGTTCCATGCTTAGGTTAACTCACGGGTTAGCTAACCAGAGGGGTTAATTTAACTCTCGGGTTAAGCTCACGCACATTGTTGCATACCAGATTTTGGCGTGGAACAATGCACGATGAGTTAACCTAGGTAAATTTATGAGTTAACTTTGTGGTTAACTCTAACTTGTGCGTGGAACAATGGAGTCCTCCATTTGGCTGGTATGGGTTTATGCTGTGATGACTGTCTGCCCAGATGCAGACATTTTTAGAAATAATTGTTGAGGTTTAGACTAACAGCGAGAGCATGGATTATTTCATTTTGTATTATTTCTTACGCCACTAATATCCGTATATGGTTTACGTTGAAGACATTAATGTGGGCCTGTGTGTATGATACGTGTAAAGTTTGTATCGAGCTTGCTAATTTTATGTCCTTTGTTGTTGTTGTAGATATTTTTATTGGTATAGGTAAGCATAATATACTGTGAGTTCTGTGAAGAGTTATGTATGTTGAGTGTTCTTGTTCGTACGTGGCAGACTGATCACAGGTCCGGTTTTTCCATCGCCAATCAAATCAAATTTGGTCTTCGATTTACTGATCTTTGATCAACTTGATGTTCAGAATTGATCGTTGATCAACTGTGTTTCGTTTTTTCAGACATTTTTATCTCCAATTACGTGATCGATGATTTGTTGGTTCACCATCATCTGAGCCTACTTTGTGCCAATCTGATTGGCTGATGTGACTTGAATTTGCAGTGTTGTGCTAAATTACCCATCATGCATTGCACATGGACAGCTTAGCCAGTAAATGTCATCATAGCAATGAGTCATCTGCTATCAAAAACATTCTATTGTTATCGATACAGGAGCATCTGTTCTATTTTATTTATTCGCAAAACAGTACAAATCGATTAGTAATGATTGATCACCATGACTGGAACTTTATTTTGTGCAAAAACTGTCGTATTGGTCAGCAACATGAAGTGAGGTTTCTGGTGCAAATAACAACAAACTGCCGATCGTCCACGTTTAATTGTGAATTATTTGACTCGATCGGCCAATAATCAATAATCAACTTGATGGGAGATTTGATGGACAATCAGTCGCTAATTGACACTAGAAAAATGGTCACTGAGATTATCTCCGATCAAGTCCCAAAGTTGATTGTAGATCAGTTTGATCGGCCACCAAATGTGCGTGGAAAAACGGAACCTTACAATTGCTGTTTCCACTCATGTCTCTCTTGCCTGTGATTTTTGTTGGTATTTTTAGCAGCAGTTTTTATAACGTGCATCTGACTGCTGATTTTGGCAGTTTTCCAGGTTGCGCAAATACATAGTACATATGTGGGTACCTTGGGAGACTTGCAAGCTGTTTTGTTTTTCACTGGACATAATCTAGTGTTTTTATCAATGATAAACCCTATCAGATTATAGTGTGTATGTCGTAAAATATTTTTGATGGTAATGGCTGGAAGTTGATTTGATATATCTGCAATAGTGAGCACAAGTTATGCAGTTACATGCTGAATCGTGCCATTGATGTTTGTACTGAACTTGCTGATGCATTGTAACGTGTTGTATTTCTCCTTTGTACTGTATGTGATGTATAGTTATTTATAAATAAGCATATTGGTTGAGTTGAATAATGCTAGTTGTTGTGCAGGCCTCTGTCTTGTTGTATATATCGGTCAGTGTTATATGTTGTTTTGTTGCTGTAATAGCAAGCATTTCTCTCTCATTTCCATCAGTTCTGTTTGACTTGTGATACCATTTGTCTCCGTTGCTTCCGCTTTGGTATCATCTCATCTTGATTATGCCAACTCTGTGTTAGTCTTCAGTGAGCATAGCATGCACTTGCTAGAGTCATCACGCAGCAGTCCACTCGTTTTTCTCTTCTTACATTCACCGACCTTCTGGAACAGCTTCATAGGCTTCCTGTTGAATGGCGAGTCAAGTTCAAGCTTGTTTCTTCTGCTTGTATAAGTTATATATGCCGATAATTATAATCTGCCTTATCTTGCTGATCTTGCGTGTGAACCTTGTAGATTTGTGATAATGTTCCTACATTATCACAAATCTGCAAGGTTCACACGCTCATCTTCCAGTCATCTACTTGATGTTCCGCACCATAACTTGTCTTTTGGTTCCCATGCATTTCAAGTTTCCGCACCACAAGTATATAATTCTGTTCCTCTTCATATTTGTCAAGCTCCTCAAACATTCGCTTCTTTCAAACACCATCTTAAAAAGATTTATTATTTTCAGTCCACTTACCTAGCTCTGCTCTTCAATGCGCCCCGATTCTCTTGTGAGATTTTGGCAGTATATAAACTGGTACTAACTTACTTACTTGTTTGGCACTGCTGCACAACAGTTTACTTTCACAACACAGACAAAAATGCATAAATATCCTGAAACAAAGTTTAGGGGCAGATTTTGTCATGTTCAGCCGAACTGGGGCATCACAATAAGTGGGCCTCATAAGCTAGAGAATGTTGGACAGCAGTGCAACATTCTGACATGATGTGACGTGTTGTGATACTTAGAAGTTCATTTGGTACCTCAAATCAGCATAATAATCTCTGATGTGACTGATATCATAATCATCGAATTTTACTTACTTACTAATGACATTCAGATCAATCAGATGTATACTGATATTACATCCATAACGGGGAAATATGGTAAACAGGCTTACAATTATGTACCGGGTATTTGTTAAGTCTGGAAGCAGTTACACCATATTTATTTTTTCATATTACGGGAGCAGGCTGGCACTGGAACTGGCTTTGGGTTAAGGTAAAAAATTTTGCAAGCTTTTTTGTTCGTAGAAGACGTGAGTAGTTCAGGTTGCAACAAAAAGTCAACTTTGTGTATGCTGTGTGTTCATGGTAAGACAAATGTCTTCACCACAAGGAAATACTGAGTACATTTGTTCCTGGGGTGAAGTGCTGAATTTTGGCTGTAGTTCACCTTTGTGACAAATACATTTCAGCACTGCAGTAGGCATTTATATATTGAATTGTTTTAACAGGGTAGTGATGCTATATTGTTATTATGAATGTTATTTCTTTTGTTACGTTAGGTTTGTATGGCATATATATTTGCTCCTTTTGCCACTTAACTGTGTGCCAAACTAATTATGTGGAGTATATTTTATCTCTGATTTATTCTCAGATAACATCATGAGAGGCATTGTACAAAAAAGTTGTTTTTTTGCATCATATATATTTCTCAGGTATAAACTGTTAATCAGAATGTGCATTTTCCCAATGTTAACCATTTGTCATGAGTCTTAAGCAATCAAGTAGTGAGTACAACTGTACGCTACAACATTATAGTGAAATTTGGCATTTTTGCATTAATCCATTGCATTCTCATTTGCTTAGTCTCATTTTCTGGCATGTTTTGTGTTCAAGATTGGTTTATTAAACTGTAGGGCTGCTGTCTGTAGAACTGTATTGTATATGTGTGTGGGAGTTGTGTATTATAAGGTCTAACTTTTTACTCCGTGCACGCTATGCTCCTAATGTATAACGAAGAGGAGTATCAAATGACCATATCTTAGCACCCGATCATGCGATCCTCTTCCAGCTTGGTTCTAGGGTGGGGTTGTCTGGGTCGGCCAATTCAACAGTGCTACTTGTACCGGGTGGCGCTAAAAAGTCCCAAAATTTGCGTAAATATAACAGCACACATACTTTATGGAGATAAATTTCCCTTCATGCATTTGTAGACCAATGTGTACTCTTACTCAGTTATAAATTTCAGTAACTTCACTAATGACACTACTGAATGCCGCTTAATGACGTAAGACAAGTTAAAAATCCAATTATGTAAAGACAACGTTCCGTCACACCGCATCAAAGCAACTCAAAATTTTCTTCAACACAACCCGCCAGATTTCATCAGCTCACAAGAATGAACATCGCATTTAACAGATTTGAATCCCGCTACATTATTCAGTTTGGGATATTTTGCAAGAACTTGTCTATGAAGGAAGGCATGAGCCGTTTGCGAACCTCAAAGATCAGTATGTTATCACAGACACATGGCATGACGTCAACATCAGACAGCCAGAATCAGAAAAGCCATATTGCAGTGGAAAAAGCGTCTAGCAGCAGTGGCAAAGGAGAATGGAGGACTTATTCAGCATATTTTCTGCTGATCATTTGACTGGTGATTCGGCCTACTGTGACGTTTTGGCATAGCCTGCGTACAAGCGGCAACGCAAATGATGAGCCGCTTGCAAAAATTGCTTTATGGCGTGTGACGCTATTTTGTTTGTATCACGGCTAATATAGAAGTGTTTTAGGCAAAAATTCCTACACATATTACGGAAATGTTTAATCGTTACATATATGCTTTTGCACGGATTCATTTTGACCACTCAGCTGAATAATTGATGCAAATGTTCGGAACATTTTTTTGCGCCACCCGGTATTTATGCCCCCGACTCTCATTGCCATGGCAACGAAATTTGAGACAAAATGGGCTATAACTCGGCTTCTGTAAGAGATATCTGCAGGATTTTTCTATATATAACGGGGGAGGGGGTTTGGGGTTTTGCCATCGAATGTTGCCTATCAAATTTTACCCTGACCGACTCTTGTTGCCGTGGCAATGACTGTTGTAGTTGTAGCAACAGTAGTAGTTGTATTGACGTTTAATGTGCTCGGAGTATACGTTAGATTGGTTACAATCTAAAGTATTTCCTGTATACATATGAAGACCTCAGTTTAGTTGAGAGTCCGTGTGAGGAGAGCAATTATTACTTGTGGCTGGTATTGTGTATAGCAATCTCGATAATTTTCTGCTGTGTTCTTTCCTGTTTATCTGCTGTACATAAAAGTTTATTTCTGGTCAGAAACTGTTGAAATATACAACAGTCGTTCAGTCTTCATCTTTCTTCACAGATAATTTCTGTTGGCAGAAATATGCTACCCATTTTAACTGTCATTTTCACAAATGCGTACAGTATTACAATAATACAGTATGCTAGTATTCACATCTGCACTGACGTCCTTTACATGTAGAATTTTGCGTTATATTTTACTTAGCTCCTTCACAAAATACCTCCTCCAGGACATTTCCCTTCTGATTATTATACAGTATCCACTGCCTAAGAGCACCTAGGGTGAAATGACCTATACTGTGTCTGGCGGGACGTTAAACCCTACTCACTCACTCACTTGCCAGACGGTAACTGTTTCGGAAAAGAAAAGCTCAGCTATCAGACTATATCTAATTTCTGTACAAGTAAGCTGTGTCCAGCATTTGCGTTAGATTTAGCCAAAAAAAGAAATATACAGAGCCAATAATAACTTGTGCTTTTTACTGTTTGAAGTTTTTTTCCATAAGTTACAGTAAACGGTACAGTAAAGAAGCATTGAAAAGCACATTATCAGTGCATAATTGCCACATGTCAAATTTACTGCTTTATTTGGTCCAATCGGGATGGCACAGTGTCAGCAAAAAGTGCAAACAACTGACATTTACGACAATAAGTGCAATCGAAACATTACATGCAGCTGCTTACTAACTCTGTGCAAGAATGTGGGAAAAACAATTTACATTCTAACTCTCAACGATTTCGTTTGCTGTCATTTTGTAATGCTAAATGCTAGCAACGTGATTTTTTTCACAGTGCAGTTCTCTTATTCTCACTCTGAGGACAAAATGATTCATCTTATTGCAAAAAATGTGATTAACCTTATCAAACATTCATGTGCATCAAACGCCACCACATAACATATAAAAGTTTGCATACACGATTAATTAAGCAGAACGAAAGACGTTTTATGCACCAACAAAAATGCACACTGAAAAACCACATTATCAGTTTCAATCAGAGATGTTCACAAATTGAATGTTATATGCTGAATGGTAAGAAAGGATGTGGACCAGTAAAGTTAGAAATCCAGTCTGTACTAATTTTACAGAGGTAAAGGAGTTCAGTCGTCCCATTCGTCCTCATCGCTGCTTTCTGAATCCGAGTCACTGTCATCTGCACAAACAATCAGAACACAGTGGCTTCTCTCCCGCAAATCTGGAATCGAAATCGGTCGCAACTTCTCCCAGTTTTGGGCTCATGTTCCCCCAAATTTTTGACTCCAGTTTTCCCGTCCATTTTCGGCGTCTCCCTGTTTAGGTAAAAATTTCGTTAAGGGTGTAGATTGGAAAAGGAGGAAGTAAAAAATAAGGGAGGAGTTTTAAGGGTGTCGATTGTTCAGTGAAAAATAGGGGAAAGTGTTCATCTACAACCTTAACAAAACTCCCCCCTATTTTTCACTGGGTGCAAGCTGCGTCCACTAGGTATAGGGATAGAAGCTACTGTCAGAACGTAACTAAATTTCTAAGTTTTGTTTATGAACTCACATGCAGGTCACAATACAGGTAGCAGGATTCAGCCTCGCGTAATAATGCCTCGTGCATGTGTGTGTGTGGGTTGGTGGCACAATGTTTAGGGCATTGGGCATGTGGTCAACAGCTCATGGGTTCAATTCCGATCACGAAACTGCCGAGCGGTGTGTAAAAAACAGAAAGGCAACAGCAGATTATGGAAGAGATTCGGTCTGTCGTCCATTCAGTGCCAGTTAAATACTAAGGAACAAAGATGAGCACTGCATCCATTTAAGTCACAAAGCTATGACGGCATGAGTAAAGCACTGTAAACGACAATTCTGGCACAAACAAACTTTTTTCCCCAAGACTGAAGATCCAGCATCAAATGTTTTAACATATCGATGCCACTCACTGACTGAAATTTTCGTTAAAAACATACAATTAGACGTCACATATTACGCAGTGCATGCTATTCGATGGTTAACTCTAATAAAACAATAACTAACTGATTCCATAACTAGTTAACTGCTGTGGAAACATCAAGTAATAATTGCTACCACAATTTCCCAGGAACAATCAATCAAAAACCTTTACATAGTGCCAGTAATCAATAAACGAATATGAGGCGCTAAACCAAGACCAAGACCGAAACTTTAGTCGTTGTCCTCAAGGCACCTTGAGAGGAGAGGTCTCGATGACTACATAACTAACTTTTAACTACATTATTCACACCTCCACAGCCCATAATGTAGCTAACTGAATATGAAAAAAAACTTCACCATCGATATGAATTAAATCCATTAGTACATGTATCCTATCAGTAGACCTATTATATGCAGCCACTCCAAAGCAACATAGATGATACGTACTTCCTTTCAGGGCGCCTGCACGGGCCGCAAGCGCCTTCGCTAAAGCTCCAGCAAGACCCTCATCTTCACAACTTGTTGATTTCGGCATTGGCCGTTCTTCTGCTGTCACCTAAGAGAACATAATTATACGTGCAGATTTTTAGCCTTTGATTCTTATGCGTAAAAGCAGCTACTGATTTCGACGCGTCTTAGCCATCGCAATTCTGTCCGTCTGTCCGACGTCACACAGGTGGATCAGTCAAAAGCGGTGCAAGCTAGAACTGCTATAGGCTTTCGCACATCGCGCGAGCATTAGCTCAAATTTCTTGTTAACAAAGTAAACACAATACAAATACATGTACAAATGGCAGGCAAGTAAGCAAAGAAGAGTTCGGCCGGCAAATTCTTATTATTTCTAGTTAACAAGCAGAAAAGTATCCATTATATATGCATCATACACCAACAGCAGGTCATCGTTATCAAGTTGTTACTATGACCATGGGCAACTGTCTCTGGACAGGTAATCCATCTCGATATATATATATATATACAGGGTGGTCCAGCTAAAGTGAGGCCAACTTACATTTTTGCTGGTAACATTTGAATGCATAGGTAAAATTCAATGATTTTTTGCAAATGTAAACTGCATACAACAAGAAGTGAGTGGTGTGATGCAAATTTTAAGAAATCCAGCATCGATTTTGTGATGAGTCGGTCAAGACTTGATCTGCACTAAGCTTTGCTGGCAAATTCCTTCAGAAAGCAGCAACAGCTCCGGTTCTTTTCCACCCGTAACGCCTTTATAACAATTCTGTGCTCTTGTGTTATTTTACCCATCAAAATGCAGAAGCAGGTAGTTATTCCCAAAGATATTATTTTTAAAGCAAAGTCTAACATATACCAGCAAAACCAGACAATTCTACCATAGAACTTTATTAAGTTCGTCAAAATGTAAAATTATCGGCCTATGCAAGTAAGTCAGTAAAATGAGAGATGTAACAAGGGAGAAAATACCTAACCTGGTTACGCCATCTGACTAACAATATTAAATTTTTATGATTCCCAATGTGTGTGTCTGAACTGTTATTACATTTGCAAAAAATCATTGAATTTTACCTATGCATTCAAATGTTACCAGCAAAAATGTAAGTTGGCCTCACTTTAGCTGGACCACCCTGTATATAACTGTTGTTAACTAAACACAAAGGTCAACTCAGCCTTCCATCCCCAAAGGGTAGGTAAATCAAGTACTGGCTTGTCTGGCTGATGTCACCTGATAGACTAGACGCAAACAGTCTCGCATATGGCAGGTGACGATTCACAGCTCTGAGATGGGTCACCATCAAGATCTACAATGTCTAACCTTTTAACCCACATAATACAATGTACATAATAAGTACATTTAAACGAAAATGATGCAGAATTACCGGTTTTAGCTGGGTGCCTTTTTGAATGTCTTTCAGCAGCGCACCACGCCCATCTGATGGTTCAGCTGCTGGCAATGGATGTGACCCGAGTGACGGCAGTACAATGTCTGTGGACGGGGCTGGGGG
>Ga0209367_1009669_pt1 | contig 13025 bp, 10 predicted proteins | sample WorMetLIZISLAND2_FD_187412 | JGI IMG/M metagenome (GOLD analysis project Ga0209367, IMG submission 187412) | Marine gutless worms symbiont microbial communities from Max Planck institute for Marine Microbiology, Germany - Olavius geniculatus... ... | reverse complement strand
AAATATGGCCTTCCGAAAAATGCACTTTGGGTGGGTACGATTCAACATCGAGATCTCCAAGGTCACTGGACTAAACTTCACCGGACTTGTTTCGCCTAACGCAGGAGGAATCGCGGTAGATGAAGTAAAAATCCGATTTTGAATATCTTGATCCGTTTCGGAGACATTCGCCGCCGAACTTCGAAGTCGTCCGAAATCGGGCCAAATTTTGCATGTTCTTGACCCCTGAAATTTTTTGGGGGTAAGACCCCCCTAAAATTTTGGACCGGCATTATAAAATAGGGCCTATGACTGACCATCGTGCAAAATTTCACGCCGGTCGGCCCACGCATCTCGGAGATTTCGCGAGTGGAGAAAAAAACATCTGCAGTAAAACATAAGTCCTTCCGAAAACTATCGTTTTCGGGCGGACTAACAAAATATGCATTAAAATCAACAAAAACGTCTATTAAATAGGCCCTTAATTCAGAAATGTTGATGAATTCAAGACGCAATTGGTGAAGTCTGGATTGGTTTAAAGCAAAACGTTATCGACGCTGCTATCAATGAGCGGGGAAAGTGTCTCCGAGCCAAGCCCGTGTTCGTGGGCCAACATTTCAAACATTTTTGTAGGCAGTTAAATAATGGACAATTAGATAAACTATCGGCTAAAACGATAAAAAAATACGGAAAATGTGAGTTTTGTGTGTGTTTTTTGATTAAGCAATAATACCAGTGGTTAAAATGCAATATTTTGTTCATTTTCTTTCCCCAGGTAGTGCAAAAACAGACAATAGGTGAGGTGGGAAACTAAACAGTCAATTGATGGCCAGTTGTATCAGAAATGTTCGTACCAAAACTTAATAAAATTGAATCACTTTTCTTCAAGTTATAATGAAATAATTTTGATGTGTTTTTATGCCTCACAGTGTAGGATCACAAAACTGCGTAAAAAGGATCATTTAACGGCGTGCCTGATTGTCGTAAAATTGCTATTTTTGGTTGGTTCTGCAGCACCACAGTTTATCTGTATATTAACGTTTTTGTATAGGTCTACGTAGGCCTACGTAAGAACCGATCCACGATATGATGTCAAATGGTCGCCGCCTGCACATACCCTCGAAGCGCCAGTCTGAGCAGAATACTGTGTCACATTACATACGTCAAACAGTACACAAAACGACACACTATTCCAGATGGTGTCATGATAATCAATAAAACGAGATCTCTGTAACAGTATAGACTTTAATCTAGACTGCTGACTGTTATGACTATACACTGGAAAAATAAATAGGACTTTATAATGAAACTGGTCCATCTGCTATCATGAACATCATAATCATAAAAGTGTTTAAAGAGGCCTAAATAATGAATCTATGTATAAAACCATATCTGTTTTAGTGTCAAATTAGATTGTCAAATAAGTATGCACAGGGGCCTCCATCCCCCCTCTGAACCAGGAGGCAACTCCCCCCTCCAACTCAAATGCCCTCTCCTTTTCCTCTTTTTTCCTTTCCCTTTTTTTCTTTTCCCATCCTCTCCCTTTTTCCTCCTCACCCCTTCTTTTTTCTCTTCTTTTCTCCTTTTTTTCCCTTATCCCGTCTCCCTCCCTTTACAAGTAGGACCCCTTGAATACAGCTAGGGGATCTGGGGAAGCGCTGTAAGCGTAAGCTCCCCCAGCTGTGTCTGGGGCGAATTTGGTGGATTTTAACCTATAAAATATGACATATGGTAGCAACAAATTGAATTATTTTTCTCAAAATCAACTGAGCAAATAGTGCATGCAGTTTAAATAATAAAGGCAAACAAGGGGAACAGATTTAGAAATGAAAGTACAAATAATCTGCGAGCGAAGCAAGCAGAAAAAAAAATTATGGAATCGTTGTACGCAGAACTGTCACATTAACTTAAAAAATTTAGGAGGTGGGGCGGAATGAACTCGTTAACCTGTCTTCCCTTAAATACAGCCGTAAAAGTAATCTGCGAGCGAAGCGAGCAAAAAAAATTAGGGCTGTTGTATGCAGAATTGTGCTATGCGTTTCTAGGCAATTTTGCACCGAAAAAATATTTCCCCTCAGTTTTTCACTTTTTACTTTCCCCAACTTTTTCTTGGAGGCATTAGCCTCCACTTGTCAATGGAGTGGACACCCCTGAGTAGACCCGTGTATGGCCGACGGAACAAGTTCTTCAGATGTTGCCTAAAAACTGAGAGCTACGATGCAGAGGTGATGTGAGATGGCAGTTCATTCATCGTCATCGACGCTGCAGTCAGAGTGAATAGTTTCCGGTGCTTTTTGCTTTGAGGCTGCTGGCGTTCTTGGGCGTGTGGGAACTAACAACGACGCAGCATTGAGTACTAGGTGACGCCGGCTCCACCTGTGCTGATGTCGCCGGCAGAGGCCAGTATCCCTGATGATGATGATGCTGCTGCTGTCCGGCTGCGGCGTTGGTCGGCGTGTACTGTTCATCATGGAAGGCATCTCGCCGCACGAGATCAGGACTCTCGTAAATGTGTTCTACCACGCCAGGCATGAACTGTATGGGTGGCGGCGGAAAGTGTGCGCCTGGACCGCTGGCGTACGGCGCCCCGTACGGCGCCCCGTTGACGCGATACGGCCCCCCGTACGACGCCCCGTACGGCGCTACGCCGTCACGGTACGGCTGCCCAGCGGCCAGACGCTGCAGACGCATGCGAGCGTACTCATTGTTACGCAAGCCTGCTGAGTCAGCTATGGACCCGCCAGCGATTGAGTACGATACATCGTGATGTGAGGTCTTGTCGACGACGCCGACGCCGTATAGTGCCGATGCGTTGTACTGGTCCAGCTGAGACTGACGCAGTCGACGGCCGGTCGTGTCTGTCTTCAACCTCCTATACACACAGTTCGCCGCAATCACTAAGTGAAGCATTTCTGTTAAATTTATTGCCGTTACGTGCAGCGAGGCCGTGGATTAAAAAAAGCCGGCGGGACAGGAAGTTGTAAGTTATCTGACAAACACTGCAAATAGATTATGGGTGCTGAAATTTCAATTTTGTTTCTAAATTTTCCGAAAATTGATATTTCCAGCTTAAAATTCTGCATATCTAAACAAAAATGTTCTGACAAGGAAATTTTCATATAACTTTCCGACAGCTTAATACTTAGCGCGAAGGGGGCAATTCCCCCTCCCTGCTGCCCTACTCTTGTCACGACGCCACTGGTTAAGAACTAACGTCTCTTCTTTAAAAATTTGAAATAATTTTCCCACTTTAACTGGAACAACAATATTACTAGACAATTAAAAGTTAAAGATGTTAAAATTTTTTTAAAGTTTTGAGCTGAAAACTGGCACATAGGTTACTCATGACCTGCAAACGTTCGCTTTTGGTACGGACCAAACATACAAACCGGCAGATGGACAGACAGACGACAAGACCCGCATACGGCCTATTAAAACGGCCGCGTAATGGGCCTAACGTTCACTAAAAATAACAGTACCAACACGCGATGTTAAGTGAAACTGAGCGGTAAGTGGCAAGCGAATAATCCATTGAATCATACCATTTGATGCAGATGATTCCGACGAGCAGAATGACGGAACTCACGAAGATTGCGATCACGATGACGACAATGCTCGATACGGCTGAAAAAAGCACAACATAAGCTACAAAGTGTGATTTTTGATTGATGTCAATATAATTTTAAATCAAACTATCCAAACAATACACTTTAGGAAAGGGTTTATAATTCGAAGCGAAATTCAGCCTTTATAGACAATATTCATCAATGTTATACGTCGTACAACGCAGTCGCCGACAACGGAAAATAGATAAGTCCAGTACGAGCATATGACATGACATTACCGAAAGGGTACGTAGTGCTTTTTCCAATCACCGGCGCGTTTTCTGCAATACACAAATGTCAAAAAACGTTTAGTTTTTACGCGCGACAGCATGTAATGCTTCGCGCATCTCAGCTATCGTCGAGGCGTCTGTCTGTCCATCCGTCCACCCGTCCGTCACACTTTACGACTGTATCAAAACAGTGCAAGCTAAAATCACGAAACCTTCAATGTTAGCTCTGCAAAAGACTCTAGTTTCAGGATCTGTAAAGCTCTTCAGAAAATTCGAAAGGGATCATCCCAGCCAAGGGCGCTAAATAAAAGGGGTACGGAAAATTTGCGATTTTTAACCAATAAGTCACTCTATCTCAAAAACGGTGCAAGATAAGGCCAAGATTACCATTACTGAAAAAAAGTCGTAGACGCGCTTGTGATTGATACTGAAAGCAATGACTTTAGATGATTTTTGACAATTTCGGGCTGCAACACGCAATTTAAAAGTGAATTGCGCCGAAATCGCTGGAGATAAACCAAAACAACCTACATATAAAATTTTTAGCATTAAACGTAAATTTCAACTGTTCAAGTGTCAAACTCTTAGCTCCAAGGAAACCTGCACACGCAGGCATCAAAGTCGGGTGCCCTCTTCCCCTAAAAAGTCGTTATTTTAACGCTGTTGGCTCTAGCGTGATAACACTTGCAGACAGACATAGACTTGGTGCTGCTAACCGTAACAAGAACTGCTGACAAACTTTTAAAGGGTACCAACACTGATGACCTTGAACGACCTTGAACCTTCAAAATTAGAGAGTTTTAGTATTTTTTTGCAATTTTCCGCTGCGGCGCACACATCAAGAGTAAATTGCGACGAAATAGCTGGAGACAGATCAAGATCTAGGTTTTAGGTTGATTTTAGGTTCAAAGAGTCCTCCATACGGAGGACTCAAACTTGGGTACATCCTTTAAAAACGCATTATTATTTTATTGCACGTTGTACACTGATATCCCAGGTGGCGACACCGATGCTGTCGCACGTCACGTGAGCTATACTCAAATTACTTGTTATTGTTCTGTATTGCAATCATGTTTGCACATTTACCTGTAACAAAAAAGTTGAATTGGCCACTGTTTGTTTTTTTTGTTTGCTTGTTTGTTTGTCAGCCAACTAGTCAGTACAAAATTGCTTATAAAGTAAAGAAAGTACATATTCTAAAATAATTTTCGGTAAAAGTAACCCAGGGAAGAAAAATTGCGAATTCTCTGAGTGCTCTAGTTACTAGTTTCATTTAAGCAGTAAAATCGACGGTGAGTGAAGCAGTATGAACGTGGTGGACATACGAGCGGTGCAGTTGGCGTAGGTTCCAAGCCACTGGTTGTCGACACATGTCAGTTTCCACGAAACATCTGTGCCCGTGCAACCGATTGTCATAGTGTCTCTGACGCGAGTTTTCCACATACGACCGTCATTGACGATGGGCGGGTCCGCACATCCGAGCACTATATACAGCACACATCCATCCACCAGTGATAACAAGGTTTAAGATTTAAGAAGTTCAAACGGTATTGTTTTTATGGAAAACCTATCTCAAAGCTACGGAGCGTCACCTGCCATATAAAATCACACGGTGTTACCTGCCACACGACACAGGTAAATGCGCCCCGCTTTAACCCCAGCTAGACAGGCCGGTACCCGATTTACGTACCTGGGAGGGATGGAAGGTTGAGTTGTCTTCGTGGTTGGTTATACATCGAGATGGTTTACTTGTCCGCAAACACTCAACCATCCAAGTATAAGAACTACCTGATAGCAACTCGACCGAGAGTCGAACCCAGGACTTCTCGATCGTAAGTCCAACACCCTATCTCAGGCCAGTGAGTCAGAACGGTCAAGACCAAGGCCAAGGACTAACATCAATCGGACTCGGGCAGAAAAAGTGGTCGTGGTCATCATAGGACCGCCCGTTACCACGTGTGTATTTGTCGCTGCTTTAAATCCAAACAGCGTTAATATTCATTCATCTATTTATCCATCCATTAGTAGTATTCGTTTGAGACAAAACTGACAATCGCGACTATCAACAGTAACAGAATGAGGGCTTACAGGAGCGAGTTAAAACAGTGATAAAAAGAGTCAACAGAGCTGATGAAATCTAACGAATCAGTAATGCCAACTATACCGGTGTAGTGAAACATGACGTAAGTGTCCGGCTGGTCGTTGTCATGTCTACTGGCCGCAGCAGGCTGCCGGCTGCTGCTGCTGCTGCTGGTGCTACGTGACGTCGCTGATGATGATGCGGTGTCAGGGCGTGATGGGACGGTCATGACTCGTAGTTCAATGCGCTCTGTGTCCGACGTGAACACGTTGACAACCCGACCACGTAGGTCGCAGACGGTCGTGGTCGTGGCGCCGCGCGCTGGTTCACGGATCGTCGCGAAGACACGGCACGTACGTGCGGGGGTGGGAACTGGTGCAGGGAGAGGATAGGAGCCACCGGCGGAGTGACGGGGCTGAAGGTCAGCGTGACGTAACATCGCCGCTGAGTACGAGTAGTCATACATCGTCACGTTGATACGCTGTCCCGCACCCACCTGCATGTGAGTAAATAAGTAAGTATCTAAGTAATTTGTGTACTACCAACAGAACAAAAATGTCACACTCTCAAACAAAGAAAAACGTCTTCAGTAGTCGTTTGAAATGTTTAAAACTTTCGAAGTTCGACGGGCAGATTATTCCACATCTGGGGGGAGTCCGGCTGCTGTGATGCTTCTGTCACCGACCTGTGACGTGTCCACGGCACGGCACACGTATACACGTCCAATAATCCGAGATGTCGACGTCCCAGCTCGGTGACAAGTCGGCAGTCGTCCGATCTACGTAGCGGATCGAAACTGTGTAGGCCGTAACTTGTACAACATTGTACATTACAACGTGCAATACACCTGTAGATTAATTCAAAGATTTTTTTATTTTTCTATGACGCCTTGGCGAAAAAGACAAAGTCAACACACGCCGACAACCAAGGTTTCGGACAGTGTTCTTCCAAGTATCTCGAACTTCATCAGGTTTCGTAACTTCTTTGTAGTTATTTCCACATCAATACCCGGTACAATTCTACTACCAAATGAATCGTTTGTGGAAAGCGTTTGTGGAAACATTATAAGATTGTTCTCAGTCTGTGGACTGCTGACTGTTAAGTCTAGACGTCAGAGGATGGACAAGTCGCTGCAAGTTAACCATGACGAACTAGTTTACATTTGAATTTGACTTTTTAATCAACTGATAAACAGTGTTGCAAAATGTAACATTAAAAATTATGATGATTTGTGAAAAATATAAGACCGACCTTAATGATCCAGGGAGTTTTCATTAATCCACAGCCGGTGTCTTCGGTTGTCTGACTGGCAAGGAAGCCGCTTGTTGGTGCACTGACGACGTAGCTGGAACCGGTGTGACTACACGGAGCTTCCGGCGTTATCACTGCACAATAATCAACTAACAGGCGTTAGCTAATAAAATGCTGTATTTCGTGCTATAAAACATGTCGATTGAAGTAGGTAACGCAGGTAATTTCACGTGGAAACAACAGTCATTCACTCCGCGATAATACTATGTAAATGGTAGCAAGCCTCTATTGTCCGATTAATCTGGTAAGTTTTAAACAATAATTGAAGTCATGCGGAACATAGCCACGATTACTTTTTGGCCGATCGTACTAATGGCCTCGCCTTGCATGGGTACGAGATTGCGTTTGTCTGTTGTCTGTAACGCATGTATTGTGGCTAAACGGCACGTCTTACCGGCAAACAATTCGAACAATTAAATAGGGTTCCCGGACATCTACCAATTCGAAACCCTTACGACCCCCATTCCTTCTAAACCGGAGTACTGTTTGCACCCGTTCCCCCAAATACTTCCATTGTGAATTGCGGCCAAACCGCTTCAGTTAGCGGCATGGTTACTACTGACGGCATACATGAACTGATTAACGCTCTATTCAATTGTACCATCGCCGACCCCCACCTGTTCTCCCAAAATATGGGTGCTTAGCCCCAACCCCAAAATTTGCATGGCATATTACGGCCAAACTGTATCAACGAAATGGTTACTATTAACGAAGGCTATAGACATCGACCACCTATCTAATTCCATCACTGTAGACTGTCGACCCTCCCCTTTCCCACCAAACAGCGACGGTGCCTCATAAATCGCCAGGCAGTACGATCGGCCGTCCTAGAGACAGCTGGGCTTCTTGTTGCTACAGGCTTTGCACCTAATTAATTCGGCTGTGCTGAAGACTGCGTAACATAAAGTGGTTTAAGATACAACGACGAAGCACGTGCGAGACAGACGCTGATCAGACGAATAACTCACGTAGACACGTACCTTTGATGCAGCGGTACTGGACCCACAAGTGGACCTTGAGAGCTTGGTTGCATGACGTCGGTCGTGGGAATGTGATGTCGTCAATCCTGACGTCACAGTGCCGCCTAGCGGAGCAGTATGACTCCATCTCGGCCAGCACGTCCAGTGAACAGCCGATAGGATAGCCTGCTTCTGATGACGCTTGCGTCACGCACCGGCCTATATACGATCGTCTACACCGTATAAACCTTGCAGCAAAATCCATCGTAAAAGTAAGCAGGTGAAGTTTTTCAGCCGTTCGAGGAAAACGTTAGTTTAATGAAGAATCTTTGATTGCTTTAATCTCAAACTTTAGCAGTCAGGTTAGTTAACATTATGTTAGCTTTTGTTATCATTGTCATCGTCATTTGATTCGCCAAAGATGTAAAGATAAAGCAGAACAAAAGTATACATAGTAAGCAGTAGTGGCAAATACAAAAAAACACGTGTATGTATACCAATCTTGAGTCGGCCGAGCTGAGCGGATTCGATGACGATGACGTGGTCGGCTGGACACTTCGCGTGAAATGTTTCCATCTGACACACTTCGTCAATCTCCACCGCTGCAACAGAACATAAGACGTACATTGAATATAGGCTTATAAAATATTTTGCTACACGATGTTTCAAGGGTGATAGTATGATCGTCATATTAATAGAACTATTCGTTTATGCGTTGGATACCGTTGCGCATAACTCTCGTGTTCTATTTTGCTAACCGGTGTCTTCAATCGTGCAGTAGTTCTGTGTTCGATAGGCTCGTACTTTGTGTTTTTCTTTATTTTTTTATTATTTTTATGTATAAACCATTGTGCCTGAAATAAACTGGAATGATTACGACTAATTTGACTCACTTGCAAACACACGTCGCTTTTTTCGGGGCGTCAGCAGTCTATAAAGGAAAGGATTTGGGTAACAAGTAAATTTAAGTCGGAGTGAAAAAGCGAAGAACTGTTGGGATACCGAGGACGGTAAAAATGTAAATTGTGAAATGGGGCATCCGGGAAATGAAACAAGTGAGATATCTGTATTGTGTTGGCGAACGGTGAGCGTCGTGCAATATGTTGTACGACGATCTCGTGTCCGTGATGGGTCATTATGTGACATTGTGCTCACTATTCAGTCGTGATAGCAGCCTGTCTGTCGCTCGTCTGTCACGCGCTGCTGCAGCAGCCAGCAAACTTATTTAGCAAGGCACCAACACACAGCAGCGTTCCTCGCCTCGGCGACTGATGGAAGCCGGTAAAGTTGAATTGAGACGGCGCACGAGGCACTATTACCACGGTGAAGGACGATGGAATAGGTCCCCGCGGTCGGTCGCCTAGTTGGGCGGCCCTGAAGCCACATCAGCGTGAGTGCCATTATTGCCGTCCGCTGCCGAAAGATGGTTTCTGCTTTCCATCAGATCGCGCCCGTGGATCGATGCGGGCCGGCGACTAATGCAATTGTCCGTCGGTTGGGGACGTGTGACTAGCTCACCGCTCGCATCAGGTGAAATTGTAAGTACGCACTGCGACGTCAACCGGCTGCTGCTGCTGCTGCAGTCGCGTGACGTCATCATGAACGCACGCCACTCGACAGCAAGCACCGTGCAGCACTCACTACCGAACATTTCCGCTGAAAAGGGGCGACGGCCCGCAGTAGCCAAGTTCTACATAAATACATGAATGAGTTTCGTGATTTTTTTTAGCAACTTTACTAGAAATATAGAAACGAACATCTTCGTTGAATCCAAATAGCAGTCTGCGAGCGCTACTGTCACTGAGTCACTCAGTGGAAACTGAAAAGCAGTCGATTACACCGTAGACGTCACAGCTTATAACTTACAGAAGGTGCGCCCGAGTCACATATTGATTCAGACAACAATTCAGCTTCTGTAAATGCCACTGATCCAGTTTAATCAGCAGCAAGGACTGCGGGTGAAGGCGCACTGCTGCATTCATTCGACTCACGACTTCCGGACACTGCACTTCGTCTGATTATCAGCCACCGGCGCCATTGGATTAACAGACGAACGACACGACGAGCTAGTTGAACTTGACCGGGCCGTTTACAGATTCGAGACAACGGCGAGAGGGCCACCATGCACGGCTTGGAACGGTCGGTCGGTCGGTCCGGTCGAGCGATTGCCAGACGAGAGTTCATTGCGCCGTGCGCAGACGCAGTCCGCTCGTGCATTGGTCCGGCCAAGTCCGGCTCACCGTCGCCGCTCAGTGATAGTGCCTTTCGGTGTTTCGCTCCACGAACGAACGACTTATCTCGCTGTTGCCGAAAAGACGTCGAGAGCTCGGCGTCTGAAATGCGATTAGACTGCACGGACTTTGACGGACGGACGGACGCCCTCGAGCCCGCTTGACTGGCTCGCTCGAACGTCGGCGGGATGTCTCGCTGCATGTTAAATTGGACTGCCACCGACCGCCGTCACTGCAAGATTCGTCGTTCTCTGCGATTCAGCGCTTGCTTATTTCCATTTCCAGCACGATCGACATCCATCTTCGCAGCTGTGTTTATGACACGGCCAGCGATACTATCGTCGGTCGGCCCTTCTTCGTTCATCTTCAGCCGACGATGAAAAAGAACTTTGTCGGTAATTTACTCAAACGGCAACCATGTCAGCTGCTGAGCACGAGTGTATTTATAAGTCGGTCTTAAACCACTAAAGCATACAAGAAATCATTTTCTAATCGTGTCTTAGCAAGTTAGCAGTAGCAGTTTCTAACTGATAATGAAGCTGGAAAAATGCATGTGCAGAAATTTTTGAGGTTTAGAGTGATCAACGATCTTCGTAGGCGACGAGTGACGACACGCAGAAAACGCTTCTGACCAAGTTGAATGAAACTTATATGAATAGTTATCACTTAGCGGTCAAGTTCAAAACTAACAAGGCAACTTGTCTTGTAATGACAGCAGTAACAACTGCCGCTGTAAAATGTCTTGCAGAACCATATAGTGAGCGGTACGGTCGGTAATCGGCATTACCCTAAAGTTTTTGGTAAAATTTTAATAGATAACCTACAAAAATGCACGATCTGCTCACAAAATCATCGCATCTTTCTCCATCAAACAGACAAACAGTGCTCAGTAGTCTATACTTTACGTCGTTCCCAGCCAACTAACTGCATACAGTGCACACAATGCACACAGTTCGTACGTTGTATACGTTGTCCAGTCATAAACATGCGAAGGTTGCTGGTCGCCTCATTATTCTCACTTGTGACTGACTGACTGCAAGAACCCGTTGGTCACATGCTGCGCGGGAACGAGACCGAGACGCCCTCGCACGAGACTTATCGGTCTTAATTTACATGTCGTATCGTCTCGTCTGGCCGAGCTACGAACTTAACAAGACACGTGCCGCCACGGGGGCCAGCAGACGATGGCGACAAAGACGAAAGAGCGGAGCATTTGGCGTCGGACAGAACAGCAGACTGAGCAGCTATACTGGACACAAGTTAAACGCGAAGTATTGTGGAGCCCTCGTCCGTGCAAACGTCTGTGTTGTACATTTAGCTCTGCGTCAATTTGCTGAGGTCGGTAATGGATCACTACCGCAACAAATTCAGCCGGTGGCGGTGAATTTAATTGCTCGCAGCCTCGCACTATTTTACATGAGAAAAAGTTGTTCAAATGACTCCAGTAACCCAGCAACGTAATAGCCAAAACTGCTTTCACACTGTCTGGTTATAATGGGTGAGGTCAAGTTTCACTTTTGCCCAAGTATCCAAGACCAAACTCTCAGACTAAAGTCTGACAGAGTTGGCTGAAAATTTCTTAAGTTTGGTCTAAAACTTAGGTCTTATGATGTGCAAGACATATCGGTTTTATTGTTTAAAATTAATTCGTATGTGAATAATAAGCAGAAGAGTTCCAACATGAACAGCGTGTCATAAGTTTGCAACTATAATTCCGTGCTTTGCTTTATCATTGCTTATTTGTTGTTGATATTCCTGCTACCGTCAGTTATTTATAAGTTCTGACTGCAAACACTCCTCATTTAGACGCACGTTGGTCATATAAATATCACGTGTCCATTAACCTTTATCGATAAACAGGTGTTCAGCATGTTGGAAAGTTGAATAGGTAGAATTGCACAAACCGATAAGAATCGTAAAATCGGCAGGAAGCTGAAAGAGATTGCCATGCGTGCAGAGTGTGAGTTATTACGATGTCTAAGCTTAAATATCGGAGCGAAGAACTAGACAGAGGGATATATATATCCAGTTTTGACAAGGAAGACGCTGAGCGAAGGCGGGACGGGTCGCCGCAGGTGTTTGTTTCGACAGCGTGAACAGCTGGGCATAGACGCCGACCAATGTCTTGATAATTAGCGACTGCGAATGCTAGACCGGTACGCATTTTTACATTTCATACATCGTGAGATACAATAGCATATTTTGTCACGCCTTCGTATCCGAGCATGCAGAGTCGAGCACCACCTTGGGCGACCTTGGCCTTGACAACAGTGGTGCGCTTCGTTGGAGCTTGTTTACATTATCTGTCACGCTAACTGTATAAATGGTGAAACTTTCAGTAGAATGTCTGAATTACACGATAACTTGAAGAAGCTAATTCCACCTGATTTCAGATACAAAATAAAAGACATTGAAAGTAGTAACAATGCTTCAAGGCTACGATTCGTCTCGAGTGTGCTTCGGCAGAAGTATGCGATAAGTGCATGACAGATTTCAGTCGACTGAATTTGTGCACATGGCGTGTAGGCAATACATGTCCACAAGGTGATATGCTTTGCTTGATGTTTTTTTTTGTTTTAAAATAGTCATTGGTTTGATGTTTGTACACTGTGTGATGAGTTGTCGGAGTT
>Ga0209367_1009667_pt1 | contig 13026 bp, 9 predicted proteins | sample WorMetLIZISLAND2_FD_187412 | JGI IMG/M metagenome (GOLD analysis project Ga0209367, IMG submission 187412) | Marine gutless worms symbiont microbial communities from Max Planck institute for Marine Microbiology, Germany - Olavius geniculatus... ... | reverse complement strand
TCATTTGAGTGAATTATGAAAGAAATAAAAAGGGTGCCCGTTTTTTTTAAACACAGTGTAGTACTCATTAAAATATGATATACACTGTGTCTCAAAAAAACTGGGACCCCAGACATTTTCGACTGTAACTTTAAAAGCAATTATTGGATTTTGACAGTTTTTGGTACGAGTATTCCTGACCCAACTTGCCATCAAATGACCATTCAGTTTCCCACCTCACCCAATGTATGCTTCTGCACTACCTAGGGAAATCAGATCAAGCGAAATATGTGTTGAAATAAACAGAAAACCAGAAAAAAAACATCCCCGACATTATCGATCATAACTTGAAGAAAGATTAACAGATTTTAATAATTTTTGGCAGAAGAATGTCTGACACCACTGGCTATTAAATAAGTGTTTTAGTTTCTACCTCACCCAACGTCTGCTTTTGCACTACCTGAAGAAATCAGACCAGCATAATCCGTGTTGAAATGACTGAAAAAACGTTGATAAATTCCATCTATCCTAATCTGTGGACCCCAACAGCCGGTCTATTACAAGGTTTGACTGTCGTGCAACAGTATGTCTACCAGACAAAGTTTAGGAATGTTTGTGAAGTCAAGAAGTGACTGATACAGCCTGAATTGATCTGGAGCAGAACATTATCGATACTGCTGTCAATGAATGGAGAAAGCTTCTCCTTGCTTGTGATCACATAGTGAGCCAGCACTTCAAGCAATTTTACTGCAGGCAGTTAAAAAACGGACAACTGGATGAAATGTCAGCCAAAGTGTCAGAAACATGAACAAAATGTGTTTTTACGTGTTATGTTAATTAAGCAATCATATCGCATCAGATAAAAAAGTGATATTTTGCTGGTTGTGATTTCCCCAGGTAGTGCAGAAACAAAAGTTGAGTGAGGTGAGAAACTGGATAGTCATTTGATGGCAAGTTGTGTTCGAAATATTCACGCCAAAAATAATCAAAATCTGACAATTGGTTTCAAAGTTACAGTCAAAAATGTCGGGGGTCCCAGTTTTTTTGAGACACAGTGTATAATGATAACAATTTTAATTATTTTCCAGAGTCCCTAATACCTATTTCTAACAAAAAATTGTGTCCAGCTATTAGGGGGGCTGGGTCTCCTGACTCTCCTTGTTTACGCCACCACCACCCAGTTTATCAGACTGCACAGCCAGAAATTCGCAGCCTACTATGAAAAAACCGGATTCAAGAGTACATCGCTCAAAAAGAGCTCAGAAAAACGTCTTCACTTACAACTTTTTTGAGTGATCCAAGCCACAGAGACTGATCGACACTACCAATGGGGTTTGCGACATGAAAGCAAGCCAGCCAATGTGAGCAGAGAATTTAGCATGCTTGCCATCCACTAAAGCCTATAAGCCAGCCAACTGCGACATCATACCAGTCTGTAAACTAACGTGATCGTACTAACTGATAGCACATACTGGCTTGGTAGGGTAACAGTTAGGATGTTGGTATTATATTATTAAGTGTCTGCATATGCAATAGGAGCAAAATATTGGATCCACTGTCACTCCTTAAATCCAAAACCAGTTTCCGAGCTATGCCATTATTTAACCATTTTAAACCAGTTGGTACAATGATTGTATACTCACTGGTACATGGAAGACCTCCACTGAGTCGTCAAGCATAAGAACGCTGCATGCTATTGTTTTGCCTTTCCTGCGAGTTGAAGACAATGTAGGAGCCGATGCGGAGCTCATGATGTCTGTCCAGTGAATATCAGCAGGTAATACTGATCACTCCAGTTTATTGCAACGAGGTCACCTCACTGACATGATGCAAGGCACTTTGTGGAAATACAGCACACACGTATCTCTGTTGAACAAAACATACAACACATCAAACATAACACAATCAGCCAAAAAATGTGCAGCATTATGTTAAATAAAAATGTCATGACATACTGGTAATAATCATAAACGGTCTGAAGTCCAGACTCTTTAGCACCTAAACACTCTTGATAGCTCACTAAATACTGAAAACCAGCAAAAACAACCAGAAACAACCAAAAACTACAAAAAAACAACCAACTTGCTTTTGGTAGTTTTCGGTTAGGGTTATGGTTTAGAGTTAGGGTTAGGTTTTCGTACTGAAAACTACAAAAAAACAACCGCAAGTTTTCGGTAATTTTTGGTATTTAGTGCCGCCCAACACTTTAGTAGCAAGAAACATCAGTACAACATGACATTCAAGCGTTTTGTTACACTGCAACTTTAATCAAACTATGTCACTTCTTCACATCGCCAGGCGGAGATACACAACTCCGCAGGTCGATTGCCTGCGCTGCTACGGCGTAGCCTAGTCCGTAGCCTCAGGCGCTGGGTGCGATCATATTCCAAACAGATTGGACTGTTCAACGTTCGGATCGTGCTCCAAAATCACACTGTGGCCGTGTGGCGTAGCCAAAAATGTGAATCTGGGACATTCTATCCGTTTTTCCTTCTCCTATTTTCCTTTTTCTTTCCATTTTTCTTCCTTTACCTTTCTCTTTTACATTTTTTTCTCCTTTTTCTTTTCCCTCCCCTTAGAAATAAACCAGGGTCTGGCAGAGCACTTTGAGCTCTCCGAGAAGGGTCTGGTGCAGAGCCCCAACCAAAACTGAATTTGGTGTATTATAACCTTAAAATATGAGTCATAGTGAAATCGATTTCAATTCCAAGTGCTTATTGTTTATCTTATCGAAGAATCTGCCCAGTCATGATTGGAGGGGAGGAGCTGGGCGACTAAACTCATAAAAAGGAAATCCAAACAAAGGACTTCTATCTATCTGAAACTGTTTACGTGACAATTACTTAAGCTGATAATTGATTAGCTGATTAGCTCTCAACCAAAGTGACCAACATTTGGCACGGAATGTCAGGGCATTTCACAGAACCGGGTTCAGACAAATCCGATTCGACCAAGTACGTTTTGGAGCGCACCCAGTGCAAGTCACTACATACTTGCATTAGTGACGGGCTGTATTTAAAATTCCGTGTATGATAGGTAATATACTCTGGTATATCGCAGACAAATTAAGTGCGGTAAATTTTATTTGTTTTGCTAATGTAGTACTACAAACAACTCGAGTAAAAAGAAATGCATTTTATAGTTTATTGTGAGAAATGACAGCAGCAACAACAGTCAGGTGAACATGAAACGGTTGAAACCATCAAAGTGATATATAATCATTATCTTGATTTATTTTAGTATCTGCAACAAACACGGAATTGCCTGCTAAAATAGCGGCATTTATAAAAGATATGATTTGTATCATTTAAATTTATTTTGTAGTAAAGCAACATGCAACAAAATATACATGAAATAACGCGCCAAATAAATGCTTATGATAACATAACCATATACATTTGACCAGTACAATATGCATAACATTACCAAACACTGAGGACTGAGGAGTGAGAATAGTATCGGGAAATAGTATCGAAATTAAAATTGCGATATTGACCCATCTCTAAAAACATAAAGTTTTTACTCTTGTTTATATATTCTATGCGGCATATCAAAGAAAGTAAACAGCTGTTGGCGATCAAACTTCGATTCTTACGTTCAAAGGTAGAACATAATGCGTGAAGGACGCGTTAAGCACTGACTGAGTGATTTCTATATTGTCTGGTGCGGAACATTTAGCTACCGTCACGAAATGCCTTTGCGGCGATTACCTGGCAAGATAACTAGCAGTCCCCCTAGTCTATCTACTGTGTCGGTTGTGGTCTATAGCAGTTTAATGTCGTATCAGTTACGACTGTTTTGTCTCTATGGCCGCAAACTCAGTGGCTTATATCCCTCCTAAATTTGAAATCGAAATCGGGCGCAGCTCCCCACTTTCAGGCTTAAGTCTCCCCATTTTCAGACTCAAGTACTCTATTTTTGGGGGGCTTTTTTCCCTCTCTTGGGGAAAGTTTTGTCAATAGTAGATTAAAAAGTGAGGGGAAAATGAAAGAAATAGGGAGAAGTTTGGTTAATGGTGTAGACTGTCCAGTACGTGAAAAAGCGAGAAAGTTTTGATCTGCACTCTTAACAAAACTCCCCTCCCCTTATTTTTCACTGGGCACAAGCTGCACCCATCAGGTATAGAGACAGAAGCCGCTGCCCAAACTGGGGAATCAGCTAGTGCTACTATTGTTCAATAACATAAAATTTACATGCATATCTATTTACAACAGCAGTAGTGTGGAGATTAAGTATTAGTGCACAATTTTGTCAGTGGATTTTTATATTTCTGACAGATATCGTTGTAGAGTTTCTGTTCGTTTGTCATTAGTATTGTTCACTAATTTGTTACAAAATTTGTATTGTGTTCGATAAGACATGGCAGCAGCAGCAGTGTTGGATGGACTGGTCTGTTCTGATGGTGTAGTATACAGATGTGACTGTAAACAATGTGCTGTGTTCACGGACCAGCACGCTTATCACGACATGTCATTTGAATCTGTCAGCAACAATCTTCCTGGTTACCGACATGCAGCACATTCTATGATCTACGCGGTGGATGATCGGGTTCTCTTTAACAACTACAAAATGACTGCTGCTATCATGGTAGGTCGTTATCTTCTATGGTGTACTAGCAAAGTGATTATCATGGGTGTTCTATTTTTGGAAAGTTTGACTGGCTGTTTTGCTGGAATTAGTTTGCACTTCATTATGGGAATCTGATACAAGTCCATCGTACATGATAAATGTCTCTGCAATTGTCAAGTTGTATGTTATATTTTATGTATGCATAAAATTTGTCATGCGCTGATAATTCAAATCCCCATTTCATCACTAGTATATGAAGAGGTCAGAAGAAATTACATTTTAATTATACAGTTGTTAGTGAACAAGCTGACCTGTAGGTTTATAAATAACTGTGATACTATTTCTGTGGCAGTTTTGGTTTGACCACAAGGCCATTCTAGTAGCAGAACTTTCGGTCCGAGGACAGAAATGGTTAAAATGCCTTTAAATGCTTCAAATACTGTAGTTGTTATCTGCTGTCAATGACGTGTTATATAGCATCATGAGGCAAAACATACAAGTACCGTAATTGTTGTGTTAATGCTTGGATTTTTTTGTTGCACACAGATGCAGATGCGCTTTGATGGTTTTTTTGGCTTTCCGGGTGGCTTTGTTGATGCAACAGACGAGAGCATTGTCGATGGCCTGAACAGAGAACTTGTCGAAGAAATCAACTTTGATACTGACAAGCACAAGATAACACAGAATGACCATGTCATGTCCTGTATTTGTTCGCACAAGAAACTTGCAACACACTTCTATGCAATTGAGGTCACTAGAACACAGTTTGAAGAGATTGAGAAAAGAGTTCTTGCTGCCCATGACTGGGCCAGTGAGGTTGGACCATTTGATGTATTCTGTTATCTCTTTTTATACATAATTTTTCATGTGCAACAGCAGCTACTGCTGTAGCATGTCTTAGACATTGCATTTCTGTCCGTCCGTCCATCACACGGGTGGATCAGTCAAAACGGTGCAAGCTAGGATCACCAAATCTTCACCATCGGCCGCCTGGAATTTCAGGATTCGTACAGCTTTTCCATCAATTCGAAAGGGGCCACCCAAAGCAAGGATGCTAAATGACATGGGGGTAGGGAAAATTTGCGATTTGCAGCCAATACGGCTGTGCGAGACCGGTGACGCCTTCTGGCGAGTGTAAATGAAATGCTACAGATACTTAAAGGTCCGTGGTCACCAAAATTAACATATACATTTTATCCATTTTCCTGAAAGTGCAGAATTTTATGATAACTTTGACAGTAATATCGGCGCCCAGCATTCTGTCAACATGGAAAAATTTGCCTTTGAAGTCGACGATCTTCGAAAACGACGTAGAAAACGCGCCGCCATGACGGTCTGCGATGACGTCGTGAGTTTAGCTTATAGACGCCATGAATTAATATTCGTGACGTCTATAGGCTATGGCCTAGCCTAGAATGATGACGTCGTTGGCTAGCCATTAATATTCATGATCTATATGGGCTAGGGTCATGACGTCGCCGCGGGCACTGATAGATTAGAATATTTTGCATAACGTAATGCCGCATTTCATTTGAATTCACGCATTAATTTTATATATTTATGAAGCTCAAATCGACATATTATATATGCGAGGTTAAATGTCTAATTTAAATCTACAGAAATTGCGCGAGTGAGTTTGACCGTGGCCATGGACCTTTAATGTCAGTTGCTGGGATCAGTGAGCTTAGATTTTGTTTGCACCGAACCTTCAAACATGCACTGCTGTTGCGCATTCCCCTTTGTGTTAGCTGGGCTTTTCTTGTTACAGAACAGGCACAACTTTGAATAGGCTCTGTTAACAAGATGTGCATTTATGTAACCCGCTAGCACTGTTAGTCTAGGTTGCTAATCAGAAATTTAAATTCAGATTTGCATTTAACAGGGCTCCCAGTCATCCTGAAATGTTACTTATGTCCTGAAATCAGCAAATGTCCTGAAATTTTACTCATTTGGTCAGAATGTCCTGGTATGGATCTTTCTTATGCTGTCGTTACGGCAGTTTACACGTCATGACTATGTTTATGTTGCTGACGTTCAGTGTCAAGTAATGTTTTCTCTTGTGACATTTTATTGTTTTATGTGCCTCAGTAACATTTTAGGACTGCAATACTGATCTGCTTTAATGAATAACATTTATGAGGTCAGAAAAACGTGCATTTTCTGTGTCTTGAGCCTTGTGAAACCAACAAAAATGTCCTGAAATTGTCCTGAAATTTTGTAAACATTTCGTCCTGAAATTTCACTTCTTGCTCCTGGGAGCCCTGATTTAATGATTTGCATGATTTTTATTGTTATTCTAACAGACGTTGGGTGTTATGCGTGTTCCACTGCACACGATGGAAGATGGATATCGCGGGTTTCCCGTATTTCTTGCCGGGAAGTTTATCGGAACTTCCAGGAAGCAGCTGATCACGGCAATAATTCAAAAGAAGATTATGTCCGTGGAAGATGTTGCTCAGGCTGTGCAGCGATCCAAAGAACTGACATCTTGAGTGAATGCCTAGATGTTTTGGCTTTGTGCCTTATTTTACACTTTTTCATTGTTAGCTTATGTTCACTTGGGTGTTTTTAGATACATATATTTTTTACAGCTGGGTTTGCATTTTTACGCACGAAAGCAGCTACTGCTTTCAGCAAGTCTTAGCCATCGCAATTCTGTCCGTCTGTCTGTCCATCACATGGGTAGATCCGTCAAAAACGGGGCAAGCTAGGTTCACCAAATCTTCACCGTCGGCTGCCTGGAAGACTCTAGTTTCAGGAACCATAAAGTTTTTCCATAAATTCGAAGGGGGTCACCCCGAACGAGGGTGCTAAACGAGAGGGGGGTGGGCAAAATTTGCAATTTTTGGCCAATAAGTCGCTGTATCTCAGTAACAGTGCAAGATAGGGCATAGGTTACTATTAATCACTAATAGGAAGTTGTACACTGGCTCTTGATTGACGCCAAATTCAGTGACCTTGATCGACCTTGAACGCCAAAACAAAGGGTTTTATAGATTTTTTTGGCGATTTCGGGCTGCAACACAAGTCTGTATCATTCACAAGGTGGCACCACGGAACTATCGTTATGCGGTCCAGATAGAGAATTTGGTATTTGTATATTAACTTAGCATGAACACCCGAATTTTCAGCTAAACTACTGAACCGGAACTGCTATAGGCTTTCACGCGTCTCGTGAGCATTAGCTCAAATTTCGTGTTATATTAGTATTGGTTATTTTTGTAGATGACTGTGTTGAGTGGTTACAGCATTTCTTTGTTACAGTGAATGTGATACACTTACAGGTAGTTGTATATTGTGCTGTTATGGCAAGTGGTCCAACTCTTTGAATTGCCATTGTTAATACATGTACTACATAATTTAACCCTGCACCTGGCATGACCTACACACGACCAAATTTGTTGTTGTGCCACCGCACAAGTTTGTTTTCATTTAAGCTGTTGCTATATTAATACACGTATGCACACACAGTTGATGAAAAAACTTGAGAAAGTAAAAATGCACAGCAGAAGTTATAGCGGACATTTGAATGTTGTCCAGCCTTACCTTGTTAAATCCTAAGTTATTAGAACTGTCTGTTTTATCTTGGCAATATTTTTGTCAGTTTTAATGTCATTTCATGATTTATAATTTGCTTAGGAATTTTATCGGACAGTTGTAACAACGAGTGTGTCGGATTAGATGTGATGAATGCAGCAGGAGCAGATGCAGTTCTTTCTGGAAGCACGAATATTCTGATGTAATGTGAACTTTGTTAACAAAAATGAACAAAAAATAGTGGGATGTACGAATGAATGTTTGGCAGGGCCATAGCCGCCAGTCTGGCAACGTTTGGGCACATACGTGATTTTTTACCCAACTATATTTGACATAGGCATAATTTTTTGTATCATTTTTGTGACAGTTTGTCTTAATAGTGCAAAACAGTCTTCAGCTTCACTCCGTGATCTCCCACCAGGACTCTTCCCCTGGCCCCATCTGGCGGCACAACCCCCAGACCGCCAAAAATTAGCCAACATAGTTCTTGCTCTCATGCTCACCACAAAAGCTGGACCAATTTGAACTACTCTGCTATGGGCTTGTTTGGTATGTGAGTGATTAAACCAGGGTTCTCACTCTTACCCCCCTGTCCTCCAACAGACAGCATTCTGAAATTAATGACTGGATGGAGGATAACAGGGAAGATTATTAGAACTACCATTACTGTTAATTATATGTGCATGCATATAATGGGAGTCCTTACAATTTTAGGTTCAGCTCGTTTTTGGTTTTTTTTTTTGTGTGTTTTGTGTTTTTGTTACTGTTCATTATTATGTGTGTGTGCCAGGGATGTGGTCTCGGTCGAGACGTCTCGGTCTCGAGATGGTCTCAAGACGTACTAACGTTTCGGTCTCATCTCGATCTCGGACTCGGGGTCTCGGGCCATTGCGTCTTGTCGAGACGTTTTGCGCAGGCGCGCGCCGTGCATACTGCAGCTGCAGTTAGAGCGATACTAACCAGCATGACATTTGTGGCTTAGACATATTCGTTCACAGTGTTTTTACTTTTTCATTTACTTATTTATCATAAAGCAGAATTATGTCATGTCAGTCTTTTTTCATCATAAAATGACCTAGTCGAAATGAAGATAAAGTGTCAGAATGAATACTATCAGCCAAATGTAGACGACGTATAATTTCAGTTGCTTGCAAATTGCGATAAACATAATGACCCATGTCTACAGCACTGCAGTTGCAATTCTTTATGTTGCAAGCCGTTAATTATTCAGTGATAATTGCGAAACTAAAGTGCAAAAACCCACAATATCAAAAACAGAAAGTGCTTACCATGGTGCGAGTTAATTAATACGTATAATTTTTTTTCATTGTTAATGTGTTTCCCCATATATCACAGAAAACATCTCAGTGAGACGTTGAAGCTCCCGAGACTCTCGAGAGTTTTGGGAGCTTCAAGGTCTCGGCCAGCGTCTCGGAAGCTGCAACGTCTCGTCTTGGCTCAGAAGGTCTCGTGCACATCCCTGGTGTGTGCATTTTGCCTGGAAAGACCATCCTTGAAATGATCTATACTGTGTTGGGCGGGACGTTGAACCCTACTTACTCACTCACTTTTTTACTGACAAAAATAAATCCAGGACCCCTATGAAAAATTTTCCAGAACTTTTTCATAGCCCACAAATGGTTAAATATAATGCCAGTACATTATCAGCACCACAACTTTAAAAGTAGAGGACTACAAGTTATCCGCGAACAAAGCAAGCAGAAAAAATGGTTTTCATTTGAGCCTATGAAAAAATGCGTGATTTTCAAGGATATTTTTCCAGGACTTTCCAGTGATACTGTTATTTTGCCTATATTTTCTTTTTGACTTAAATACAAAATTGCCCATATTTGCAGTAATTACCAGAAAATTATGAATGGTTTATGTTGACAGTTGTAGATTGGTTGGACATGGTCTATGGAAAAATGGGTATATTTTAGTGATTCAAATTCTGTTATGGATTCTGCATTATTTTCAAGCATGCTTTTAAAAATTTCTGGATTTGGACTCAGAAAACCTCATGGTAAAGGATAAATACGTCAGATATATGAAATACATTGTATTCAGCAGGTGGCGGCACTATTGTTGGTGCAGGTTTGAGATTTCTAATAGCTTTCAGCTTTTGTAATGGTGAAAGGATCTTTTCAGCACAGTGTAGACAAAGTCTCATATTTTGCACAAACTGTACTTCCGTTTGCATGTTATTTTTCCAATAAAAAATACAAAAAGCAAATATTTGTTCATACAGAATTTGTACTGATGTTAATCTGCTAATTAATTACACTCAGGCTCCCTGACTGTGCTGCACTGGTAGCACAGAAATGTTTTCCAAAGGCTACACAATATCAAGAAAGAACTATTCTCAGTGGCTTCTAAGCCCCCAAATCTGGAGTCGAAATTGGGCACAAGTTCCCCCCCAATTTTTAGGCTTAAGTCCCCCCAGTCCTCTCCTAAGTTTTGGGCTCAAGCTCCCCTCTCCTTTTTGGGGCTCCTTGTTAAGGGTATAGACTGCCCAGTGAAAAATAGGAGGAAGCTTTGTTAAGGGTGTTGATTGCTCAGTGAAAAATATGGGGGTGGGAGTTTTGATCTACACTCTCATCAAAACTTCCCCCCCTATTTTTCACTGGGCGCAAGCTGCACCCACAAGGTATTGGGATGAAAGCCACTGACTATGGTCCTAGCAGTTTTTTTTTACTTAGGCCACGTTAAAAATCTGTAATGTAACGTAACGTATGCTATTCCGACGTGATCACAAGTCTTAGTCATAGAGACAAATCTGCAGCAGCTGCAGTTCAAACAGTCTGTCAGCTTCACGTTCTGACAACAGTGAGCTCTGAAGCTGAGATATCTTTTCAGTCAAGCTGTACTGCCTATCGCTGCCATTAAGAACCGATTCCTGGGTCAACACTCTGCGTTGGTCAGAAGGGGGCGGTGACTGGCTGGACAGAGCTTGGCTCAAGTATGCTTCAAAGTGGTCGGACTGCTTGCGCTCACGTTCCAACAATAGGCGGAGTTCGGTGGCTTTTGTCTTGGTCTCCGTCCAGTTGTCCTGAGCACTGCGCTCAATGAACCTGTCAGTTGATGGATCTGTTAGAATGACGTCATTGATAGCTAGGCTGTCACTCCAACGCTGATGTTTAACAGCATCGTCGCAGTTCGACGAAGGTTCTCCCTGTTTACGCTTCACGGCTGCTTTCATCGGCGAGGTCGACTGTTCAGACTGGTAGTCAACTGCAATTATAAACAAGTCAAACTAACGATATCACATGATACTAAATAAGGTATATTACTATATTACTGATTGAGGGGAAAATGTACAGCTTGCTTGGCACTGAATTAGTTCTGTCCTGGCAACTGCAAGGATAGATGGCATTGAAAGCAATATGGCAATTATGTAACTGGACAAGGAGAAGGACAAGTGAGAAATACGACTTAAACATGTAACACCACTAAAAAAATTACATCAGCAATTATTTACATATTTGAACTGGGAGACCAACCCTCATTGATATACAGGGTGCAGCAGAAAAAAGTGGACCCCTGAAGTTTTTCGCTTTATCAGTGACAACTCTCCACCTATTTTCTCCAAAAGAATTGCTCCACTTCTGCTTTTAAGTCTGTATTCTCTATTGCCACTACAGCACTCTATGCTGTGTCCAGAAAAAAATTAACCCCTAGACATCGTACAATAAAAATGTCAAATCTAAACGAATTCAAATAAAAGTTCATACGATTAATCCACAATGAATTGCTAAAGATATCACCAAATTTCATTTTAAAAAATTATTTCTGAGTGGAGTTATAAATTGTTGAATATCGATAACAAAATATCACCGTTACCAATATGGCATTACATAAGTAAACCCTGCGGTTAATTTACATTTTCGTAACTCCAACAAAAAACACCCGATTCTGGCAACATTCCTTATTAACAATGCATTGTTTATTGACAATGAAAGTGCAAAATTTCAAGTAAATCTGCCAAAGTAAACAATAGTTACAGCAACTTTTGTGAGGTCACCCTAAAACACTTCAGTTTCATGTCTTATGTGTCTGACGAAATCCACAAAAACCTGAAACTGAAGTGTTTTGGGGTCACCTCACATAAACCACTGTAACTATTGTTTTCTTTAGCAGATTTAACTGAAATTTGGCATTTTGGTCGCACACTATGATGCATAATTTCACTAAAATCTGGTGTTTTTGTTAAAGTTACAAAACTGTATAGTAACTGTGTGGTTTACTTACGTAACACCATATTGGTAATGGAGATATTTTGTCAATATTCAACAATTAATAACTCTGCTCTAAAATAATATTTTTGAACAAAATTTGGTGATCTTTTCAGTAATTTATTGATGATTAATCATGCGAAACTTTAAATTTGTTTAGATTTGACACTTTTATCGTACGATGTCTAGGGGGTTACTTTTTTTCCGGACGCAGTGTAAATATCAATAATTACATTATAATAATACTCACTAGGTAGACCAGCAGGCATGAGAGGAGGTCTTATCACAGGTGGTGGAATGTGTTTCAGCAAGTCCGGTTCATAGTGAATCATCAGTTCAGAAGCACCACTGGCTTCATCGGTTGTCTAAACACACGCCACCATCGCGTCATCAGAGGCCTATAGTCTGCAGGCTAGGGAAGCCAACCCCGGGCATAAATTTAATCCCCGGGGAAACGGGGACGAAAAATGTTCATCCCCGGGGCCCCAGGAATCCCCGGGGACGAACTGTATGCTAATGTGCTTCGCCTGTTGTGTAGGCTAATCAGTTCTAGAGGCCAGGCGGCTGGCCTGCAGAACTGATTAACCTACACGGAAGGGTAGAAATTTAATTCTTTAAAAGTCCTGTCTGTGTCTGCCAAGTTTCCAAAACTGCAAATGTTAAAGCAACTCTGAGCTCAGTGTCACTGATGAAAAATACTCTGTACTGT
>Ga0209367_1009665_pt1 | contig 13028 bp, 9 predicted proteins | sample WorMetLIZISLAND2_FD_187412 | JGI IMG/M metagenome (GOLD analysis project Ga0209367, IMG submission 187412) | Marine gutless worms symbiont microbial communities from Max Planck institute for Marine Microbiology, Germany - Olavius geniculatus... ... | reverse complement strand
GGGGGGGGGGGGGCAGAGCCCCCCAGTTTTGCTCCAGCCCCCCCCAGTTTCGCGGCCACCCATGATTTTTGGTAAAGGTAACACAAATATCTGATTTCTTTGCTTTTCCAAGTTGTAGAAAAGTGGGCAAATTTGCGGCTTCCATTGAACGTCCAAAAGCCAAAAAGTGCTTCAGCTTCACCCCCCTGACAAGGGCCTCTGCCGCTGGACCACGCTAAGGGCTCTGCCCCTAGACCCCCGTTATAGGCTCGCACTGGCGTGCTCGCCATGAGGCCGCGCCCCCAGATGTTGCAGGCTAGAACCGCCACTGCCTACAGTGAACATTTTGAGTTGCATTTGGCAAGCATAAAGATTACAACAGCTGTTCTGATAAAACGTGTGGTCTGATGAAAACTTGTTAAATTAGTGCTGAAGTTCGTAATGTGCAAAGAAAAATATATAATTAAATATGGCAGAAATTGTACGCTATGTACGCTACTCAGTGACTTGATAAACTACTTGATCACTGTCAAAAGATTTAAGAGTAGGCTACCGGTAATAAATAACAAAAGTCTTGAAATTTCTGAAAACTTTTTTTATCCAGACCAAGATCAAGAACAAGACTTCTCCCTCAAGATCAAGACTATTTTTTGTCCTCCAGACGAATGAAAGACCACGACTTTGGTCTCAAGGACTACATCAAGTGCTGCTGTATGATACGATGATGCATAATTAGTCGCCTGAAGGTAGGTGGGTCAGGTTCTAAATCCACTCACAATGCACTAGCCTTGAACCTAAAAAAGTAAAAGGAAAGTGGAGAAAAAACAAAGGGGGAGAAAGAAAGGAGAAAGAATAGGGGAAGACAGAAGGAAGGCAGAAACAGGGGACTTGTGGTACTTCCAACTTTTAGCTCCTGTATAGGGACTGGAAAGATAATGTTCAGTGATCTTTTCTGCTGAAAAGAACGCCAGCGCGTTTCATTGCACCGCTGTCAGGCTGGACATTCCAGTTCACGGTTAAAACTTGCACAACGCCACGGTATTATCATTGCAAACATATGCAGCTATAACACGGTCAGTGACAACCGCTGGGTCAAAGCCATTCAACCAGCGCTGATCACCAATCACCGCCAGGACGCGATGTGATAGTCTCCTACAATAAACACAACAACCGCCATTGAAGTAATCCGATAAAGGTAGAATTGTTGATTAATGCTGCCACCTGGCGAATCATAAATCATTTTTTTTCATAACCTGGAAGTGTTTTGATGCCAAATCTTCCCTTCCGCTGGGATCACAGACACCATCTAACAAAACTCCCCCCCTATTTTTTACCTCCCCCTATTTTTCAGTCTGCACCTTTGACAAAAACCTCTGCCCCCTATTTTTTACTCCCCCTATTTTTCACTGGACAATCTACACCCTAAACAAAACTTTTTCCCTCGAGGGAAAAAGCCCAAAATGGAGGAGAAAACTTGAGTCAAAAATTGGGGGACCTCAACACAAAAATTAGGGGGGGGGAAGTTGTACCCAATTTTGATCCCAGATTTGGGGGGATATAAGCCACTGGACAGACAGACCATGTTATGGAGAAATGTGCAGGAATTGGCAAAATTGCAAGAGTGATTCTGTGTGTCAGAGCCTAAAATCGTGAAAAATTCACTAAAACCCCCCTATTTTGGGGGTTCAAGGTCACTGGTGTTGACATCCCTAAACAGCTTGTCGTCAGCATGTCTGTGCCTATCTGCAACCATTTTCACGCTATACAAGCCAACAACGGTAACATAACGTCTTTTTAGGAGGGTGCCCCTCGTTATCCCACTTGCTTGTAAAGACCCCCCGCCACCCAGTGACATGAAATTTTTTCGCAAAATACTAGAGATTCTAAGTTATCACATGGTGAAAACCCACAGTCTCTATCTGACTTGGGTTTGAATCAGTACCGGGTCGTGACAGACAGACAGACGGACAGAATTACCGCAGCTATAGTATGCTAGCTCTCGCATGTAAAAACCAAAAAAAATACCTTTACAAATCTTTTTATTATACCTGCAGTCATGTGGCAAATGCCAGACTCCAACAATTTCACTCCTGGAGCACAAATTGTGACGTACTATAATCAGTTCGTTATTTCCATAATGCTGACACACGTATGCACTAAACTGTGACCCGGTACCGAGCAGTTGCATCCGTCTATCACCAGACAGAGCTAAGCTTCGGAAGCTGACGTCCAGCAAGGTCTCCAATTCATCCGCTGAGTATGAAGAACTATTCTTCATGTTGCTTTTAGCAACAGAGTCACTACACTTGAAGCTGACACACTGCTCTAAAACCTCCGTACTAGTAGAATTTCTCCATGCAAGAATCAAATTCCTGTTATGATAGACATCGGCACCGACTGACACAAACTGCATAATGCCGTTGACCGTAAGCTGAGGCAATCTCACATCAGAGACCATGATGTTGCTACAGGTACTCTTGTTCACAAGCCACGTTTCACACTGACCACAATCACTCGCAACCAGCACAAAAACATCAGACGGAATTTCAGGCGGTAACACGAAATGCACGGACAACGGCTTGAATGTTGTCTGAATGGAGTGTAGTGGCGTTTGATTTGCAAGTGACCACAGTATGACCGTTCTGTCCGCTGAACCGGTCACAAGGACGTCCAAAACGAGGTTAAAGTCCACGGAAAAAACCGCCGACGTATGGCCAATGAATCTGCAGACAATTATGCCAGACGACAAATGGCAAAGTATTGCCGAGGCATTGAAGGAAGCAATGGCTACATGTGTGCAGCGCAAATTCAGAGCCGCAACCGTACAGCCGACATAAATAACTCTTATACACTGCTGATTGTCCGAGTTCCAGATATGCACACAACGATCATCACCACCTGAAAACAATCAGTCAACAGCCTGTGCAAGTCACTTCGAGAACAACGCGGTAGGCGACATAGCTGGCACCACTCCACTCAGCTGCAAGCTTGCTGACACAACCTGCTTTCGGATTGAGACTGAACCAACACACCTTGTTTACATGGACTTGCTTACAAGCGACTGATAATTTCAACAACGTTGCAAGTTTATAGCACCTAGGCTACTGAATAATGTCCATGTAAGCAAAGGGTGGCACGTCAGACTTTATAAAAAAAATCAGACAAGGATTGGTTTTTAGCGTTCAAGATCGTAAATGTTGGTACCCCCGTAAAGCTTGTCAGCAGTGCTTGTTACGATTAGCAGCAAGTCTGTGTTTATCTGGAACCATATTCACATCCTACAATAACATGAGTAAACGTCGAGCAATACGCTAACTAATTTATCACAATTGACACACTTCTGCAGCACAAAATTACGTGACTCTTCAATCTTCATACATATGTCACAACTGAGAAACTTAATGCTATAAATAGGCATTAGGCATTATTATACTTCCAACCGTCAGGAATATTTTTCCATGTTGTGGGTTAGCAAGCAAATTTATAACAGTAAACATAATCAGCCAGTGACATTCAAACAATCATTTGAACATTTGATACTTATCAACTACTCATGTAATTAGGCATCATTTTACACCTAAAATGGCTACCTAAACTAAAATCTCATTAGAAGACCGTGGCAAGCCCATTACAAGTTCCTAATCACTGATTCATGGGACATGTGAGACTATTTGCTGACCACTAAAGAGCTGAGAAATGAATTCAAAATGTGCTGCTGCGATAAGAGTATTACACAACAAACAAGAAAGTCCAGAGCTCTGTCAATAGGGAAGATTTGCTACAGCTTACACAGTTCCTGTTGCAGTACTGACCTGCAAGGTCATCCAAAGTCAATGATTTCCATTTCATCTGAAAGGGCTTATGCTACTTCTTATTAGTAATTAACCTTGGCCTTGTATCTCTCATTGTTTCTGAGATACGGCTATTTATAGCCAGAAACTTTCCATTGAAAATTGCAGCCAAACCGCTGCAGATGAAGACATAGTTACTATCGACAGCCTATAGGAAGTTGCCAGCACCCTATCGCCAACCAACCCCCTACCTACGCCTTACCATTTAACCACAATACTACACAATTGGCATACCATAGTGCATCATGACTCTTCAAGGTCATCCAAGGTCAACGATTTTCATGACATTTAAAAGCCAATATGAAGTCTCATATTCATCACTATTAGTGAACAGGTCCTATCTTGCTCCATTTAGCCACAATACATTTGTGACAGATGACGACAGACAACAACCATGCCAAAGAGTTCCTGGCAAAAGCTATATGAAATACACACATAAATAAAACAACAAAACTGAACTGAAATCAACAAGAAAAACAAATAGTATTACGCTAACCTGTTGCAATGTATCCATTATGATAGTCGATGGCCGTAATTCTACTGCTATGACCAGCAATTATGCTAGTTAGTAATTTTCCACTGGAAAATCTGTTGAAACTTTTCTTGTGCTTGAGAAACATGACCTTGCAGCTGGATAAAGGGTCATGAACTTCACAGTCATCACATGGAACTGGACAGTTGTTGGAGGTACTATGCTGTAAGCAATCACTGGAAGATGACGGCTTCGTAATGCAGTCAGTGCAAGGACAGTTCTCGTAAGTATTGTGTTGCAAGCAAACACTAGAGGGTGACGGCTTCGCAGTGCAGTCACTGCAAGGTTCCGTAATACTGGGCTTGCTTGGCAAGAACACAAAGCCATGCTGTCTGGAAATTTGCTTCCACAACCGATCATTTCCGCTAATTACCTCATTCCATCTTTTACTCACCTGTCAATCAACCAGCAACACAAACAGGTTTAACATCCATTCTTGGCTATCTATTAGCAGAAGACTCTGTGTACAAATGACAGCCATGCCTACTGACCAATAGATGGGGGTGCAAGGGTTATAAGTTAGGGTTGGAGTTAGTACCCTAAGCTTAGTTCCAACCCTAACCCTGTAAGACAGGCTGGCTCCATTTGCGCAGGGAAAATTCTGTTAATAATCAGTACCATTCTCGTCAGTTACAGAATTATTTCATTTTGCAAGCATCTACATTTCAAAATTACGTTCACTCTTGTAAAGCGTTGTTTTGGTGCAACTCTTGAACCTGCAGACATGTCAGTATCTGGTGTAACTTAAGCAGCTTAAAAACAGTGGCAACTAAGATTCAAACTGTCTATGCAGAACAATGCACAATATAACCGAGCATTTAAACAACAGCCAGAGGAAGCCCATGCCCAACCTGTAAGTCATAGGATGCAAGTTCAAATCCCACTCATGGCTTGTTTTTGACTTTTCCTTTTATTTACAAAAACTGTTGTAAAATTGCATCAAAGTGACATACTTATTACAGCATACAAAATTAAACAGAACTTACATCCAATGTTAGTCAAAATTAATATCTAACGATTAAGATAAAACTAGTGTTGGTGTTAAGATGCCAAAATGCCCTAAAGTACGATTATGCCCCCCGCCCTTTGTGGTTTCTGGAGCCCCTGCAAGTTCTCGCACTATGTAGTGCATACATCACAGATGGTGTGATGAATGAAACACCGCACTGGAAGCATCGATCGCACCGGCAGCAAATTACCACAAATTATACGCCAGTCGCCAGGACAAACATTAGGGCTAAATTATGGCTCTTTTGCTTTTTTGCCGTTTCACTCCCTGGCTGATTCACCCCCTGGCTTTTTCGCCTCCTGGCCTGATTCGCCCCCAATGAATAATATATTTCTCTAATGTAGACTGATATTTTCTGTTTTGTTTTTGTTTACAGATTGACAACAACTACAATGGGTGAGGTCAAGTTTTGCTAAGACTTTAGTCTAAAACTAGTCTTGATTTGACTTTGGTCCAAGACTTACCGCTAAGACCAAAGTCAAGACCGAATTTGACCTGTCTTTGGTCTAAGCTTAGTCAAGACCAAAGTTAAGACCAAAATCAAGATAAAATCAGCTGGCAATTTTCAATGTTAAAACAATACAATTTTGCTCTAATTATAGCATAAAAACTACATATTGCACTTTATTGCCCTTGTATTAATTGATATTAAATTACCAGTATTAAATTTGGGGCAAATCGACCAAGCTAAAGGGGCAAATCAGCCAAGGGGTGAACAAGCCAGGAAGCAAGTTAGCCAGGAGGCAAACAAGCCAGGGGGCGAACGACCCAGGGGTGAACAAGCCAAAAGGCAAATCAGTCAAGGGGCGAAAAATCCAGGGGCAAAACAGCAAAGGAGTGAAAAAGCTTAAAATTAAAGTTAAAGTTAGGTATAGGATCATGGTTAAGGTTAGGGTCAGCGTTAATGCAGTAATCTGCTGCCAGTGTGGTGGGGGTTGGGTAGCATTTCGCCTAATCGCATTTTGCCTAATCTTTTTTTGATAGGCGGACCAACAACAACGACTTGCTTTGTCGTTTTTTGCTTCTTTGACAAGCTTTGTTTTGTCGTTCATCATTTTTTCTGTACCAATTTTTTGGCCGACCGTAAGTAAGTACACGACGGGTGTTGCCTCATTTCGCCTAATCTCATTTCGCGTCGTATACTTACTCTAACCCTAATCCTCACCCTAATCCTAACCCTAACCATAACTCTAACCCCAACCCTAACGGTATAGTTCGATTTCGGTTGGGGCTCTGCAGTAGACCCAACTGGGGGAGTGATTAGGCGAAATGAGATTAGGCGAAATGCGATTAGGCGAAATGCTACCAACACCGTGGTGGGTGCTGCCGGCGCGGTGTTTCATGCAGAATAATAGTTTCAATACCGGTAGTTAACCTGTAGTAGCTTAGCGTGTCATTTTACACATATGATTATTGTTGTTACTGCTCTTACGGCGTAAGAGACAATACTCACTAAACATGCTTGCAGGAGAGACGTGTGATCAATGAATGAAAGCACATGATCGACAAGTTCTGCGGGGAGAAGCGATAAGAAATCACGTCGTAACAGATCACTCATGTAATTCGAATATTCGTAAAGCTCGCTTGGTGAACACAACGTAGCTAGTGTAGACAAGACAGTCAGACGTTGAGAAGAAGTTAATTTCCGGTAGTCATCGCTCAGAGACTTCAGCCAGGAATTAAAATCACTACCGCCCTCATTGTTTATAAACAAACTCGACGCCATAGCTGCAATTAAATGATCTTTGCCGAACAGTAAGTATGTAATTCTCCTCTTCAGCATACTAGGAATACTATTATACTAGACGTAGTCGGCACAGCGGCGTAGTAGACGAGGCAAGGCGTTTTAACGGTACTAAATTTCATCAGTTGATGCTCAAGAAAATAATGAAAAGTGTCATCATCAGATCTCATATTTTAAAGATATACGCACTGAATTCCATTTCGGCACTGGAGAGCCCACAGCGATCCCGGATACCCTAGCTGGATTATAGGGGTCCTACTTCTAAGAACAAGGAAAAAAGGGAAAAAGAAACCAAAGAGAAAAGTGATGGGAAAAAAGGAAAAGGAGCGGAAAGAAAGGAAAGGGAGATTCACATTTATGGCTATGCCACTGAGGCAGCATCTACACCGTGGGCCACAAAAACGTGCCACTACTTTTGTCCATAACTTCGCCAATTGTGCAGAGTGTGCCAGTGGAAGAATTTTGAAATCGGTCAATAATCGGTGAAGACATGGACAAAAGCAAAGTGGCACGTTTTTTTGGCCCACCCACCTCTAGCTGACGGTTGTTGATGATACAAGTCAACAATTTTGCCGAGGTAACAGTGCTACGTGGAACAACAGTGTGCATATATTACACAAAGCCAAGAGCGGCACAACGTTTTTGAAAGTGGGAAGGGGTACAATTTCGCAAGTGAAGCAAGCGAAAAAAATTTTCTTGACCCCCCCACATTTGGCTTACCTGGAAGTAGGGACATGAAACAGAACACCACACTTTATTGTAAGCACTTTTTCTGCATGACGTCTAAACACTTGCCCATGTGCACTAAATAAAATAAAATTATTATAATAACAGTGGTCTGCATGATTACCATGGTGAGATTAAAACTGCAAAAAAATTGCAACTTGGTACTTTTTAAGAGCAAAAATGGACTTCTTGGAAAGAAGCAAGTTCGAGGCAGAGCCAAGGAAACAATTAACGCTTTTTGGGCATTAGAACCCTTTAAAATGCAAATATAGTGGGTATAAATTTCATTAGTTTTACTGCACAAATTTATAATGCGCTGCATGTGCAAGGCAAAGAAAAAGGTGACTTTTGGCATTTTGGAAAGGGTTACATTGCCCCCAAAATCCGCCTATGAATTTTTGTTCTAGTTTTTTTGTCTAGTGAGGGGTGGGGGTACGACCAAGATACAACAGCGAACTAAACACACACCACTCCCGCACATTCTTGGCACAGCACCTCTATTTTGCACCTTCTGCACTTGAGTTGCCCCCCACCTCAAATTCAAAGCCAGGATCCATTCATCTTATCAGCAGCATTAAGGGCCAAAAAATCGGGGGCAAGAAATGGAAGACCCATATTTTCAACAGAGAAGATATATGTTGTCAAAATTTCAATTCTGCTCCTAATTCTCCCAAAATGAGGAAATTCTAGCCCCATTTTTAGTTTCAGTTAAAACATTCTGCAACCAAAAAAAAATTCCACCGGCTAAAATTTCGGGGAGACTAATGTCCCCTGCCACAATGCTACTGTGGATCAGACAAACCAACAAAGCAGCAACAGCAAAGTTGTGAAGAGTCTCACTGTTTCGACCGAGACGTGAAACAGAAAAACACGCACACACACACCGAATTCAGTTCAAAGTCACTGTTCAGATAAATAAACTTGCTCCACACTGCCAATGTCATCACTGCTCATACTGTGAGTCACTCAGTCGATGGCTATCAAGTGCATCACGATGTTTTCATGATCTTTCTTTTGACGCTTCTTGCCATGAATGACGAAGCTGCAAGCAGGCAACAAAATGCATCGATACAATAAAGTAAAAAAAGTAAAGGGAGCCATGCCCCAGCTGGGGCGTAGGTGGGGTGCTCATCTCCCACTCGCGGCCGTTGAGCCCATAGGTGGATAAACCACTTGAGTCCGTGACGCATGGCCAGTGCGACGTCAGACCTACAGTTACCTTCCCAGCCTCGGGGCATCACCGTCCTTTGACCGGTACCAAATTATACTGCTTGGTGACAGAGGCACATGCGTGTGAACAACTTGTCTAAGGTCGTTACCCGGCAGTGTCCTGGTGCGGAGTCGAACCTGCGCCCCAAATCTGAATTCGAAATCGGGTGCAAGTTTGCCCCAACTTTCATGTTCAAGCCCTCCTTCAAGGTTCCTTGTTAAGGTGTAGATTGCCCAGTGCAAAAAATTAGAGGAAGCTTTCTTAAGGGTGTTAAATGCCCAGTGAAAAATAGGCATTTGATCTACACCCTTAATAAAACTCCCCCTATTTTTCACTGAGTGCAAGCTGCACGCACCAGGTATAGGGATAGAAGCCACTGGCAACAGAAATGAATTAGACTAAATCTAAGTTCAGTTCACTGCATCTAAGGAGTGTACAGAGCAACAGAAATAAATTGAACTGACATGGCCGTTTTCGTCACAACTGTGTCAAATATTGCACTTTTGGTCTTTTTTTCAAAAACTGACTTCAGTAAATTTGCAGATTGTTAACGACCACATCACACCCAAAACGTGTTGCTAGACTACCTCATGGAATCTAGTCAGCTCCAAAATCAGTGAGTTACAAGGCAGATTGGCACATTGTAACTTTCAGTATACTTCAAAATTGTCAACACAACTTCAGCATTGTGAAGGCTAGTGTATTTCAAGTTTACCAAGCTAATGAAATAATTCTGAAAATTAGTTAATCTCTGAACCTTTGAATCTGCAAAAGTTATAGGAGGCTAGAGCTTGCATTTCATGGACCACCCTGCAGATATGGTTATGACAACAATTGAGAAATATATATAACTGCTACAAATGTTATGATAAGTTCTGACCAGGATCTCGCTGTATATGCGAATTGTATGAACGTTGGTGCCGAAACTCTATTGCACTCTGTGTTGTTGACGTTTTCTTCAACGACCGATTCATGGCAACAGCCTTGATACCAGCACTGCTGTATGCAACACAACACCATCTGGCCAATAACACTGTAGCTAAGAGAGAGTTATATTTTGTAAAGCAGTTATTCTCTGCATTTATTCGACAACACAAATGTCTTAATAACTAAATGCAAAAATGTAAACTAGCAAAGATACTCTCACTGCCAGAACAAAATGTTTGGCATGTTTTAAAGAAATACTTTTACAGGCTTGGCAACCTCTTGTTGCCCTGCCAATAATCAAAAATCAGCACAAACAGCTCCTACTACTGCTGCTGATGTTAAGTCAAGGTATTCCACCGATTCAGGTGAATGAGAGCCGTGACTAGTGACTGCAATCCCGGAACTGAATTCTCAATCCCGGGATCCGGGATTGAAAAATTTCTAATCCTGGGATCTCATTTCGGGATTAGGCTTACAGATTGGTTGTCATTTTGGTATCCCCAATTGACTTATTTCATGCACAGGGCCCCCACGGAAGGTATATCTGAACTGTAGAGAGTGACATTGACAGTCGAAATACAAATTTACGGTGACAGCACGAAGTAGTACTCTAGCGCTTTATTCACCAGATGGCTAAAATTTTTATTTCTGTCATTTAACATGCAAAAAAGTACAATTTTGGCCAATTTGGGTAATCCCAAAATCCCGAGATTGAGATTGAAATCCTGGGATTCGGGATTGGCAAAAACGGCCGGGATCCCGGGATTCGGGATCCCGGGATTGCAATCCCTAGTCCTGATCCTTCCGTGAGGAGCCAGAGACATCTCTATTTTAATCAACGCTCAATTCTGCACCTGGACATTGTTTACTGCACTCAGCACTGCCGGCATGCCCACAACCATTACTGGTCTGAAGAAGAAAAAAAGAAGAAGTTCTGGAACTAGACTTCTACACCCCAGATAGACACATACTTCTAATACAAGCTGGGTCGCTAATATAAGGTAAAGGCACTGCAGGTCTCCAATACAAATCAACTGTTAAACTGGTACTGAACTACTGGTACTGGTATGACACTATTAGTGACATTCAGATTTTAGGCATTGCAAAAGTGTGTCACTTGGCATATGCCATTTTTGCAAAATCAAATACTAATGTGTTTTGTCATCTTTGTCGTGTATTTGAAATGACAAAGACAAAGTTTAACGTTCGAATACAAGCCAGGTGTCTAATAGAAGCTGGGTCTATGTTACAAGCCGAGTTTTTTAAAGTCAGTTGCTCTATTAGAAAGCAAGGGCTTGTACTGCATGTGTAATATTGTAGCATTGTGTAATGTGTATGGATTTCACACACCTGTCCAAAGGTATGAAATCTTCAGTTTCAGCAGTAGGAGTCATTTCAGTCTTAACATCTAAACTCACAGCAAAATACACATCAATAAATACACACAGTGACAGTGAGCAAAGCTTGTCATAAATATTCATGCACCAGTCACAGCTGTTTTCCTAAGACATTCAATTTGCTGAAACACTGGCTTTTTCAAAATGTATATTGAAACATATTTGACAAATAAGTTGATTCAAGCTTCCAAAAAACCGGTCCAGAGCTTAACAAATAGATGAAAAAGAAAGAGTTTCAAGCATGTAACACAGCCCATACAAAATAAACAATTACTAAACTGTAATTGTTTCAAATGCAATGGTTTGCTATTTAGGTTACTGAACTCGTTAATTTCTTGTTTCAGTCCATGCTGAAGCCTCTGCTGCTCAAATAGAATACACCAACTTCTTCACACAGTACAGCCTAGCATCTCCGCAACCTTTCAGTTTTGTGATGACACCATACATATGGCAGTTTATAAAAGTCGTATGACCTACAAATTCATTCTGAAATAATCCCAAAAAGTTATCCTTTGGGGACCCAGTCTGATATAAAATAACTCTAAGAGATATTAAGCTAATTAAATAAAAACAGAGTTGCTAATGACAAATACTTGATAGTTAATGCAGCAAAAATTTACAACTGATATTAATTGCTGCTTTCAATTGAAAATTAACCGTGGTAATTGCTGAAGGAAATTCATACAGTTCTTCAGCAATCAGACACAATTAACACTTTTTATCAAAGCTACAAAGACAGAATAAGACATAGATGTTCTCTCCAAAAACAGATGCTGGTGGTCAAACACGTGTCATCATATCCAATTCATAATCTTCTCCTAGTAACACGACTTTAAATTTACAAATAAAACTTTGATTAATCATTTAAAATGTTTAATAATTCATTGTATGATTGATGTGTGAATTTCCACAGTGCAAAATAACCAGAGATAGCCATAATGCAGTGTCAACTCACGTTCATTTTCATCATCAGTCAATCTGTCATCCTCGGCCTCTGCAGATGACAGTTGTGAAGTAGACTCTGACGTGGAAACTTTCAGATGTCTTCTGTCCACAGCTGACACTGCTTCAAGCACATCTTCTGGCAACTTCGTTAACTTTTCCAATTTCAGCCTCTGAAGCAACATTTTCACACAAATGTCAAGAATGCTTTTATATCATATAGTATATGCTAATGACAAAACAATGTAATTCAATAAAGGTTGACAGAAAAGATTCAGAGCACCTTGTTCCTTAACTTTTTACCTGTTAAACTGTGGGGATATGGTTTCGGTCGAGACGTCTCGGTCTCGAGACGTACTAATGTCTCATCTCAGTCTAGTGTCGCACAAAATCATCAAAGTCTCAGTCTTCTCTCAATCTCAGGCCTATGTGTCTCGAGTCTCTTATGGGTCTCGGCTCAGAAGGTTTCGCACATATCCCCGTTAAACTGTCCCACAGTTAAATGCTTGCACAGCACACATATTAGTGCTATTAACACTTACTGAACTTTATCACTCAAACCACTACATAATTATCAACATATACCTTGTTTAACGTTACTTTATTCAATCAATCAGTCAATCGCAAACCAGGGCCGTAGCCAGGATGTGAAAAACGAGGAGGCAGTGCAGGTGGGCTGGGGGGGCAGAGTCCCCCAGCAGGGTGCAGGGG
>Ga0209367_1009663_pt1 | contig 13028 bp, 6 predicted proteins | sample WorMetLIZISLAND2_FD_187412 | JGI IMG/M metagenome (GOLD analysis project Ga0209367, IMG submission 187412) | Marine gutless worms symbiont microbial communities from Max Planck institute for Marine Microbiology, Germany - Olavius geniculatus... ... | reverse complement strand
GTCACTATCTTTGTGGATCATAATCCACTCAGATACCTAACAGAACGGGCACCGAAAAGTGCCAAGTTGACCCGCTGGGCACTCGCCTTACAAGAGTATGACATAACGTTTGAGAACACAAAAGACACATCTAACGTTGTTGCCGATTGTCTGTCTAGGCTCGAGCCTAAGTAACTCGGCGAGCCAAAGGTAACTTTGAGGAGTATAAGTAAGCTTGAGTAAGCTTTGGTAAATACTTTAGTTAGTATCTTTTATATTCGTCATTTACACGTGTTAGTGGAGTATGTACGGGTAGATGTAGCTGTACCTATCTACAGTACCGTAGGATACCGTAGTAGCTCCAGGTACTCATTTTGGTTTAATCTCATTACTCCCTACCCAAATGGTCAGTGAATAACGTAACGACCTGATAATGTTCATCTTGACACTTGATGGAGTTATCTGCGAACATGTTCCATGACGACGATGAACTGGAGTCAAGATGACACATGTCCCGCGTGGGAGTAGATGTCAGATTCAGTGGAGTCTACGCTTAATGACTGCGAGATACGCTGCAGCCTGGGGCGCGCGGCTAGGGGTGCTGCTGCCAGGCCAAGACAGTCTAGACGATGAGACCACGTGTGTGGCGTGAACTGTGGATTTTCTGTGAGCTGTTTTTGTTTTTTTCCCTAGTTTCTATTAGATGTATATACGTTTCTTTTTATAATAAAAACCTGATACAACGGAAAACTGACCATATCTCAGAAACGGTGAGAGATACGGCGCAGGTTACTATTAATCACTACGTCCTGTCAGATGAGATGGGAATCATTGACCTTGGATGATCTTGAAGGTCACTAACAACCAGTAGGCCTACCGTCGGCTATCCTAGCGACAACTGCGCTTTTTGTTAACTTTACATCTTGAAGGAAAAACAACAGTGAAGTGGCATGTACACATCAAATTACTCAATATTTTTTTCACAAAGTTAGGTTTTTCATACAAAACGTCTATAATGTGTTTGCGATGCCAAATATGTATATAGTCCGTCAACAAAAATTGCTGTAGTTGAATTTCCCCTGCAGCACTGAATTTCGCCACAAAGGTACCAATTACCCGGATTTGGAACAGGGTAATAAATTTTGCAATCGGGTCTCCCTAGTACTACTACTACAACTGTGAGCCTACAGAGCAATAAGCCTACACAGTTTTGAAGGCAAATCACAGGCGCGCGGTTGCGCAGCCCTTTGTTAATGGCGACCGGCTAAGTCAATGGAGAAAAATGGAGAATGGTAAAATTCTACCCCTCCCAGATTCGAGACCCCTCAACCGATCGACAAAATATTTGAAACAGGTGATTACGTTCGCGAGACAACCCCCAGTGCAAACTTTCGTGCTAATCCGTCCATTGGGGGCTTCTCGGCAAAGGGGTGAAAGATAACAGAATTTTTAAAATTTCCATATGCCTTTTTAATAGCCGGCCTACAGGTCATACCGATCGGCGGATTTTTACTGGCAATGGCTCGAACGACGCGGTTTCAGGTAAGGGTGTGCGTTTTTAAGGGTAAAAAATTCAAAGTTAATATCTAATCCTCGAAAAATCTCCCAAAGTCGAAAATTAGGCCCAAAAAGGACTTCGAAATTTTTGGCCAAAAACGCTCCTGTATAAAATTTTCACCTATAAACGACCCTTAATCGTCACCGTAGCCCCATAGAAGTTGTATAGTGAATAGGCAATATGGCATCGGGAACTCCAAATAGGCCTATGTAGTCATTTTTGACTCCCCATCTACAGGTCACGTGACACCGGGCATGCGCAGTGGAACTTTTGGCCCTTAACATGGGCTGAACGCAAATTTGAAGCTTTTGGCGTTCCATTGGGATTGTGAACTCGTGTTCACCGTGATAACGAGATCGATTCTATCCCAAATGCGCAGTAAACTCGTGAACACAAGTCGTGTACTCGTGATTCTGGCGACTACCTCCATTTTCGTAACGAACGAAATAAATTGGCGGGAAACGACGGAAACGAAGAAAACAAAGTCGTAAAATGCAATAATTTGTAATAAACGGCTATTGTTTGGTAATCAGCATGCTGCGTGACACATTATTATGAATATATGAGTTTTCTGTAATTTAAGCGTAAGATATAGGTCGCCATGTAGAGTGAATGACACTCGCAGTCGCAGCTGATGTCTGTATAGGCAGTGCGGAAAGGTTCGTATTGTGCAAAACTTTCTCACGAGCAATTTTTATTTTGGTGCGAAGTTAATTAGGATTTTGGTTCAAACTAAACGTAGGTTACTTTAAAATTAGTACGCGTATATATTCGAGTGGAAAAGCTATTAAGATAGATCCAGTGTTTATTGCATTTTACGACTTCGTTTCCTTCGTTTCCCGCCAATTTACTTCCAGTGTTTGGGACGCTCACGATGGTGATCACCAGTTTCCGCTTCTCGTGGACACGAGCTCACGATCCCAATGGAACGCAGCATTTATAGGGCTATCTCCATAACGGCGCAAGATAGACGCATAGATCAGTGATCACCAATAGGAAAGTGACCACGCCGAGTCCAATGGTCAAGTGACCGATGACGTCACGAGACCCCAAAAAATTAAGGTCGTGACCCAAAAATCTTCGAAACTTTGCATTTTCATAGTCGTGCAGAACAAATGAACAATTATTTACCAGCTACCGCTTACGATGAAACATAATGTTAGTAATAAAACAGCAAATATAAATGTACAAAATAAAGTTGATATTATTTAACATCACATTGACAGTTAGGCGATGTGATGGTGAGTGATATCATTTTAAAATGATTTTTGCTGTTTTTCGAAGTGTCAGTCATTGCGTGTCGCCGTTAACAGGCGTATCCGCGTATAAACTAATGTTTTGTATATTTATATTATGTAGTATGTACTAGGTATACAGTTACCCTAAAATTCTCTTATAATTATAATTAATGCCGGATATAAAAAATAACGCTAAACTGCCAAACCAGAATTTTCACCGCCAAATGCTTTTGAAAATGCCAAATTTGAGTTAGCTTATTTGGCACCCGAAAATGCCAGTTGGCAACCCGGCTGCTGCAGCTGCCTGGAAACTTGCAACATCAACATTATCATCATCAGCATCAGCAGCAATAGCAGCCCGGCCTCCCTCTACACTCTCTCCGCGCACTTCCAGGCTGTATGCGGGGCGTCCCGGTATCTGACCCACTCCGTAGTAGGCCTTCATCCCGGCTACCTGGAGTCCCTCCGCCCGGCCGCCGCCGTGGAGTAGACTTTTCCCGTACGCCGTTGGGCGGCCGGACGGTAGTACTTACGAGAGAGAACAGGCCTGGAAGACTGGCCGGACGGGACCGGCGCTATGCGTAATTTACGTACTGACTGTAGATTAGCGAGTCTGTGTACGGCTGGCTGCGGATTAACCGAAATACTCGCTGTTGACCGATAATCATAATTAGTCGAAGGAATAGTCGCTCGTCGTCTAACACATTCGCGTTCGTACAGTCCAGCTTGAGCAATGAATATAGCGTCGTCTGTCTGTTTGTGCGTCAGTCTGCCCTCTATATTGCATACTGCATAGCGTCGAGAAGACAATAGCGCCATTGCTCGATCAGTGAGTGCTCTTAGATCAGCATAATATCGCTGCTAAGAATTCCCAATCTACCCGGATCAGCATTAACTACTGCCTACTGCTAGTCTGAGAATTATTACCGCTCTGCACAACCGGTAAGTCAAAAACAATCTTCTCACAGTTTTGCACTATAATGACTTAAACCGCACTCAGTTCCCATTGGTACTGTTTTCTTAACGTTCGATCAGGGGCGGCGCTACGGAAGTGCCTAAAAGGGTGCATGTATTGTCTGGGAAGGGGTGACCCCCGTCGGAAAATTTTGGGTATTTTCGTCGGGGACAGAGTGACAGACGACAACTCAATGACATACGTGATCGCTTGCCAATAGTAACCATGTCTCCATCTACAGCAGTTTGGCCGCAGTTTTCAGTGAAATGTTTCAAGCTATAAGTGGCCATATCTCGGAAACTGTGAGAGATACGGCATAGGTTACTATTAATCACTAATAGGAAGTAGCATACGCTCTGTCGGGTTAGATGGAAATCATTGACCTTGGATGACCTTGAAGGCCGTTACGCGCTATTGCGGTTAAACGGTACGAGATAGGGCCTAAGTTGCTGCTGATCACTAATAAATAGGCTTAATCGCATATTGGCTTTCAAGTGACATGAAAATTATTTTCCTTGAATGACCTTGAAGGTCAGTACTGTAACAGGAACTGTATAGGCTGTATAGCGTGTCTTCCCAAGCTAGGCGTTTTTATTGTGAGAAATATTTGCAAAACCTGCGTCCGATATTTTTTTGTTGATTTACTCTGTAGCTGTTTATATCACCTGGCGAGATGACCACATGCATGGAAAAGTAGCTATTTATATCGCTTGGCGAAATGACCACGTGCGATGTCTGTTATACTAGCGTTTATTGTAGCTTCCGAGACAGCGTTCCGTTAACATAGCGTGCCTGGAACTGTCTCACCTCTTACAAATCGTTTTTTCTTCGTGACTGGAAATCGGAGACTGGGCTTCGGACGTAGGTGGTACGGTCGGCTTTTCCTTTGTTCAGTTTGACTTGTCAATGCCTTGTTCTACTGTAGCTGTACAGTTTGTACTGTGCAGTTATTTTTTTAGCTTTTTTATGCTGATTTAACGTAACGCTGGCTATTAGCTAACAGTCTGATGTCAGTCGGTGCGCTGAAAGTGATTTCAAACTGCCAAGTATTTGCAGCATCAGATGGCCACAGGTTCTTGAAAGTTTTTGTTTTTACATTTGTGTCCAAGCCCTGAAAAGTCCTTGAAACCAAATAGGGTCGTGAAAAAAAGTTTTGATACAAGTAATTTGAGCAAAGCTCATGAGACGCGCGACAGCCTTAGCAGTTCCTATTCGCAGGTTGTCTTGATCTATCTCTATCCATTTCGACGCAAATCACTTTTAAAATCTACACCACAGCCACAAATTGCAAAAAAACATTAAACCCCTATTTTAAAAATTCGAGGTCATTCAAGGTCATCGACGTTGACACCAGTAAAAAGTTTGTCACTATTGCTTGTTATGATAAGCAGCATGTCTGTGCCTATCTGCAACCGTTTTCACGCTACACAAGCCAATAGCGGCAGATTAACCACTTTTTAGGGGAGTAGCTGTCTTTAACAACCGCCTGCGCCGGCCTCCTTAAACCTAAGCGGTCGGGACTTGGACTGCTAAAATCTACGTTTAATGCTGAACATTTCATATGCAGGTTGTCTTGGTTTATCTCCAGCCATTTCGTCGCAATTCAGTGTTGAAATGTGCGCTGCTGCCAAAAATTGCTAAAAAAAATTCAGCAAAACCCCCTTTTTGGGAGGTTCACGGTCGTTGAAGGTCGTCGATGTTGACAAATTTAAATACCCTCAAAACTCCTTGTTAGATGCAAGAATCTCGGAGATATATCGTACATATGTCTAGTTAGAGCCCATTACATCCCAAAGTTTGTTTCCGTTGCCACGAGGGTCAGTAGGGGTAAAATTCGATTAACAGCATTCGCTGGCCCATCCCCGAAAACCCCCATACAGACACAAAAACCTCGCAGATATCTTTTACACAACGCAAGTTATAGCCAGTTTTGTCCCAAATTTCGTTGCCATGGCAACGGGGGTCGGTCGGGGGAAAATGCAAATTTCGTGACCACTTCATTACCATTGCAATTCAGGCGGATCCGTGCGACACCGTCGATTAACAGTTTTTTTACCGTTGCATGCTGCGATGGTCCGTTGCTCGCACGGTTCACGAGCGTCACGTCACTGCCGGTGTCAAGTAAAGCATGGATACGGTAATTCTTGCATTTGACTGTGATGAATGTTCGGCTTTTTTAACATGTATCAGTCTGCTTGCCAATGATCCGTTAGTCTTCTGTTTGCTGCCGGATCTAGGGTTCGGACATTTTTTATGTGTCTAGTTAATCCACATAGCCGTAATAAGATATTACTGTGTCTTTTCGGTTTGGACGAGTTGTACATGGCGACGTAACCGTCGCATAACTCGGTTTTACTGCTGTATCCGTCGGCAGTTATAATATACCTGCCGGTGTACTTGACTGCTGCTGTATTTGGGTCTCTAATTTGTCAATTCCCTTTCGCAGTTGAACGGTCAAGTTTTTCCCGGCTTTCCTGATATGTTTATCTGCCGGTGCACGGGTTCTGTGTCCTAACGTCTTTGGTCTATACTTCATGATGTAACGCTATCCGTAACGCGTCATCCAGTTTTTCCGGTGCTCGTTCGCGCACCTTTACTGCAAAGTCCGGATCAGCAAGTGCATCGATGAAGTAGTCACAGGCAATGCTTTCTCGGTAGTATTGGTCTATTGCTGGAAAGGCTAAAACAATTAACCGTCGAATGTCGGAATGAAGGCAAAGGAGTGTTTCACTGGGTTTACGTCTTCTGTTCCGCACTTTGATCCGGTAATTGTCAGCCATGTTAGCAGCGACGAATCGGTGCTTCAAAATGCCGTTAACTTTTTCAATGAGTCCGTCACTTCTGATCCGCAGTCCCACAAGGCCTGTCCGGCTTTTTTCTCCAGTGCGCCACGGAGATATGCAAGCTCTTTTGTTGTTATTGTATCCGTCGCAGTTTTTACCTCCGCCAAGGAGGTAATGTTTTTGCCGGTTTTTGTTTGTTTGTTTGTCTGTGAGTCAGCAAGATAACTCAAAAAGTGATAGGCGGATCTTTCTGAAATGTTGAGGGTATGTCGGGCATGGCACAAACTGCCAGTGGTTCAATTTTGGGGGTGATACGGCAGGAATCCTGGATTCTGGATCACTTTGAAATTTTCGTTAGCAAGGGCCTTAAAGGAAACCGCCGTTTTCGCCATGGTGCTAGCACCTGGCGAACAACATGGCGTTGAATCAGAATATCTAGGTCACATAGAACTAGGTCAATGTAGAAAATGCAACTATAAAGGTTAAAGGTGCATATAGCTCTTAATGATCCCATCTCAGAGCTTGAATCAGAGTTTGAATCGCACTCAGAACTTCCCCTTGTTTAATTTCATCGGACAAGCTGTGTCGAAACAACATGGCTTTAGCGGAGGTCTGCTGGCTATGACTGCTTTCTAGTTTTGAACTGTGCCTAGAAAGTCTCAAACGGTGTTAATTCGTCGTACTTCGTCATCACTATTTGAATCCGTTGATTCTCTTGACGGTTTTTTTTTCTGTGTTTGAGTCGATTGACGAGTGGCCGGTGTCGGTGCTTTATGATTCGTCGTTTTTCGGTTGTCGTCGCCGTCAGACTATCACTAAGCTGCAGACGAGTAAGCCTCGTTTTGATCCGTACATTCTTGCTTTGATCGCTTGGCGTACTACGGTGAATATTGATCCGGCTGTCCTTGTCTGGATGTGGGGGAAACGGTCTTTTTTTCGTCGCCGCGTCCGGTTCATCACAGCTATCACCGCTGTCTTCACTTTCCATACCCGTGCGGTATGTTGCCGGCGTCAGTGTCTTATGTCCGTATGGCCATCCACATTCTTCTTACCAGCCTCTTGCTACACGTTGACGGCGCCATTGTAACGTAAACTGGCTTTCTCAATACGTACTGGGACTGCATTGTGATCTGGATTATTGTTAAATACCGACTAAGACTGACGGGTGACTATGCCGGAACATACCGCTGCCGCTGCGACTATGAGATCCGTAGCTCGACGGCTGCTATCTGCCATTACTGCTGGGTTGTAGAGTGGTTTCGAGGGTTCGTCGACGGTATGCTTTTCCTTTTTACCAGCTGATTTTGGTCTGACTTGTGTTGGATACGAGGTTTGGAGTGACAAGTGCCGGTGAACCTATGAGACGACGCTTTTATATGCGCCGACGGGCTTAGTGCGCATGCACTGCGCATGCGCGCCACGTAGCTTGCTGCCACGTAGCCTGCGATTGCGACATGCTATTGAACCGTAGTATGTTAATGCACCGTCGCACGCTAGTGATCCGTAGACTTCACCCGTAGATCTCATCCGTACGGCTTTTGGCTACACATATGAAATGTGTTTGGCGATATGAAAAGCTGCTAATACACGTAAGGGTTCTGTCGCATGGGAGTACTTATAAAGGTTTTTGTCGTAAGGGCTTTTGTCCTGGGGGTTATGTCGTATACACTTTCTCAGTCATAACGTCTTTTAGCCTATTCAGCTGATGAATCAAGCCGCATGCTGTATGGTCTAGTCATATATGTCCGTCAATCAATCGCCCATGGATACTTTACCTTGACCGCCCACCTTCGATCTCACGCAGTCTTATCTACTGTATCTGTCTCCATCTGACTGTATGGGAGCGCAACGAGCAGGTCTGTAGTTAGAAGAAGTGGGAGAAACGCCTGAAACTCAGCGGCGTAGAGGGAAATTTTGCCGCCATAATTTGCGGTTTGTATCTGGTGTGGATAAGCGAGTAAGCAGTTCGCAGTACGAGCTTACGAGTACGAGTACGAGTACGAGACTCCAGACAGTGCGGTATCGTACTTAAACCAAGCTCAGATCGCACAGACTACGTCGTCGTTTGCTCCATGACGCACGAGTTGTAGTTGAATTATTGTGAAAACAGAAGCACTCCAGCACGGTGAGCTCAGTGTTCTTCAAATTTTAAAAACCTTAACCGCTGTAGTGTGTGCAATGATATAATTTGGCCCCTGTAGTCCTAATACACCGAAAGGTATTGTAAATTTAAAACAAAACTATTATCAGAAATTAAACTGCAATGTTTTAGTTTAAAATTATAAGTTAACATAAATTTTATGCACCACAGTGAGCTTGTTATCGTATGGAATTTTGCAAGCAGAATATCGCGAAACTCATGTTTTCTCTGTGGAAATAAGTCGGGATCAAAGGCGTCGCCTGCGTTGCCGACACAGGCGTCATGGGTTATAGGGTGTTTACACGATCCAGCAAACGTCCAGCATTACGGTTGCTGGAAGTTTGCTGGACGTTTGCTATATCGTGTAAACACCCCATTAGGCGCGGCAAATGTTGCAGTTTTCTGACAGACACTGTATATTTCCGACAGAGAAGATTATGGCTGCTCAAAAATACAACTTTACTTTTATTTTTTCAAATGGGTTTTTAGCCACACATTTTGCATTTTCAAACGACAATTTTCCGACAACAAGAAGATTTTCCGACAATTTTTGACAGCCCAAAATTTGGGCTAAGGAAATTGTCTCTCCTACCCCACTCCCCGAGCTACAATGTCACCGCTCTTCCTGAAACAGAGGAAATTGAAGGCCTCCCGCCGCGTTGCTGATCCACTAAAACTTGCAATCCGTCGGTCCGTCTATCTGTCTACTGTCTAGGAACCCCGTCGAGATGCCGGCAGAAAGTAGTCAGTCAGCTGTCAGCGGGAACTTGCCAACAGCAGTCTTGCATGGTGCCATCAGCCACGAGACCGACATCGACTTGCGTCTATATGCAGAAATGTTGGTATCGGGACGTTCCGTCTCTTTGACGTTTTGCTCCGGTACTTTTTTCCCCATAGCCTGGACTTTTTACCCCAAAGACGTTACACTCCAGGACGTTTCGCCCACTACAAAATTGCTGACGACGTCAACGGCGAAGACGTCGTCCGCAATTTTTAGCGGGCAAAAGGTGAAACGTTCTGGGGTCGAAACTTCCGTAGCCTAATTCGAAAATTAATGTTTTCCACTTACGCGGACAACGGATAAAAGAGTGGATAACTGGATACATGCAAATAGGCGTTCACTCACAGATAGGCCTACAGTTCTATTAAATATCCGATTGCACTGATAAACTCCCATGAACAGTTCCATATATTTTACCGGCTAAAAGTGGACTTCGTGGGCTACAATTGTCCCGTAGTCTAATAGTTTGGGTTTATCTTTAGCCATATTGCATTGCACAAGGCCACAGCTGCAGTCGAATACAAAACTGAGAATTTTCGAGCACTTGAAGTTTGCCACAAACGCACTTTTGCGCCCGACAGTATCGCACTGGACGTCAAATTTTAGCACCTTCTTCTAAAAGCGCGAATTCTGCTATCATCCAGTAATCTAGCCTGAAACCGGTTGCAGGCAGACAAGCTGTGCTCAGTGCGGGCGAGCTTTCCGGAGGTACCGTTTTTAAACGTCCTTTTTGCTACTATATTGCTGTCGTGCATCTCTTGAGCATATCTCAGATTTCTTGCTAATAAATAAGTGGCTGTCTGATCGTTGATTGTTTGCGTATTAAATTAGTTTGTTCCGTGATAGGGTGTTTACACGATCCAGCAAATGTCCAGCATTAGCACTGTATTTTAAATACATTTCCTGGAAGTTTGCTGGACGTTTGCTGGATCGTGTAAACACCCCATAAGCCACTGATTTGGTCTGGAAATCAGGCCCAATAACAGCCCTGATAGAAACCCATGGCGGTTGATGATAGTTCACGGGCAGAATAGTACGTGTACAACTCAAGACAGTCTACAGTGCATTGTGCGAGTGAAACGAAGCATAATACACTGTAGACCGTTTTGAAAAGTACTTATTTATGACCGCGATCGACGGCATGTTCTGCCTATACAAACGCGAGACGCAATCAATTGTCACGCTTGAGTAAATTGAGGTTATGGCCACTTATAACACTCCAGATGTTACAGTGAGCGACAGGAGGACTACGTAGGTCATGAAATAATCTTAATTATTTCGGCAGTCGACGATTTCCGTTGATTGTTGTTAGTTTTATGCGGTCTTGGAGGACGCGTGGGGCTTGTTGGCAGCTATCATAGCTGCAGGGTCAGAGAATGTTTCTATGCTGACTGACAGCAGCTGGTGAAATAAGTAAGGAAGTCCCACACAGTAAACAGTCAGACAGTGGCCTCCGACGCCGAGAAAACACAATGATGGATTTACGTTCTCTTGTTGTTTGCACGGTCGCCCGATTAGTTTTTGTGCGTAGCCTTGCTTCTGTGTTGTTTGTAGGACTACGCTACGCCGGAGGATTCTTCTTAAATCATGCAATGACTGAACATAGGGCTTAAATACTTGCTTGTTTCTTGACATCTTGACCGCTTCTTGCGAAGCTCATTTGTATATTCAACAGTCTAGATATTTATCAGTCCCATTGCAGTTTGTTTAGGATAAAAGTCTGATAACTCCTTCCCCTATTTTAGCCAATTTATAAAAATATTGCATCACGACCTATGGGGATTTCAAAGCAGTATAACTCAATCCCCGTAAAAGATTGCGCGCTGTGTTTTCCTACCCCTTATTTTCGGTGTCGGACAATCTAACGGTGTCATTTAAATTTACCCCATAACGACCCCTGTTGTCATAGCAACCATTCAAAATGTGAGGTTGTCTTGGTGGGTTTGATCCTAGGCCTACCGCTAAACTTAATTTAGAGTTAACCTAGGCCTAATGCTAAAGTAACTGGACACAAAATTGAAAATAAAACGATAATGTGATTTGACAAGCAGAATATTTACAGCGTGCGAATTATCATGTAAGTGCAATGCCGATAAACGAAAATAGAACAGAAATACGAATAGACAGTCAAACAATCAAGCAGTCGCAGCAGTAAAAATCAAATCATCAGTGTGAGGCTGTCTTACGGGAGTTGAACTTAGGCCTATTGCTAAACTAGGCTTATAGTTAACTTAGGCCTAATGCTCAAGTAAACAGACACAAATTGCAAATAAAATGAATATACGATTTAATAAGCAACTATATACAAGCGTGCGACATAAAACTGAAGTGCAAAGCCAATAGCGAAATAAACACAGACATACAAATATCAGTTCACTATCCAAACAGCCTCAGCTGCAAAATCATAGAGTTCAGTCAAACATCAGACTATACAGTTAAATATGCTAGCAGACGTAGCTGCAAGTCAACTGTCTCAGCCAATCATCAGACTGTTCAGTTTCACTGCTCAACAATCAATATTTTATCTTTCACATCAAATAATCAAGTGACAGTGATGAATCATACAATATCATCAAATATCACAGGAAAACAATCGTAAATAATCTGCATACAAACAAGCCACACAAAAGGGACTAAATACTAGTCATTTAAAATAGCTCTCAGACTCTGAGTCCACACACAGAAGTCTCCTTCCCTCGTTATACGCTATAAGGGCCTACAAAAGCATCCTTTTACCAGCGCTCTCCTGGGATCCACACGGGCCTCCCAATCTACTCAGATCTATGTCTAGGGGCTACACAAGTCACCCTAACATAATCACAAAAGCCAAATCAAAGGCTATACAACCTTGGCATTCTCGTATGCCACGCACAAAGACCACACATCGACCGTTCAAGTCTATCTCAGAACAACAAGTGTTCTCAAAACAGCTCATCTACGCGCCTCCTGAGGACGACGACCTAATTGTCGCTTGGTCTAACCAATAACAATCATAGCATTCAATTTGTGTCCTAGTTAAGATGGCGCTACGTCGAAAACACAACCTCTGATTGGTTAGCATTCCAATGTCAGGTATAGAACATACCGTCACATAACGTAGCAGCATTTACTATAGTCACACAGAGACAGACACAGCTACTACATATACGACGACAGTGATATGCAACCACACTACTAGACAAACTCCTGCCATACTAAGGCAGAGTTGCTATATACAATGACTGACGACTGAGTCGACGGGTCTACATGACAAATAAATACAATACGCGACGAACGAACAGCGAAAATACGACGCGAAAATAAATCGACGACAGGGCCTACTACGTAGGGTAAAGTGGAGGCAAACTGCCTCCACTTTGAGTCAGGGGGGAGATTTGCACGTTCCATGGGGGGCACAAAGTGGCCTGTGCAACGCATCTTGTACATTATTTTCGTGTTAGTGTAAACTGAAAAAGTGGTTTAAGTAAAATGATTTATCCCAGTACAGTACCCCTGCAAGAAGTGGTCACTTTCACTTACCGCGCCCCAGTGTTTGATTTGCCGGGGGGGTTGAGGGGGGTTAACCTCCCCCCACTGCAGGAGGACGACCTCCCC
>Ga0209367_1009662_pt1 | contig 13029 bp, 5 predicted proteins | sample WorMetLIZISLAND2_FD_187412 | JGI IMG/M metagenome (GOLD analysis project Ga0209367, IMG submission 187412) | Marine gutless worms symbiont microbial communities from Max Planck institute for Marine Microbiology, Germany - Olavius geniculatus... ... | reverse complement strand
CCTGCCCAGCGCTGAGGCCGTATCAGTTCGGCCCAATGCGCGTCCCCAAAAGTAACCACAGGTTACAAGTAACGGCTATAAAGCCGTAGACGGCTGTGAAGCCGTAAATAACGGCTGTGAGGCCGTTAGTAAACGGCTATAAAGCCGTAGTCGGCTATAAAGCCGAAACCAGCACAAAAGCACTGGTAACGTGTAGTAGGCCTAAATGTTCTCACGTATTTGGTCAGCTCTTAGTACTCTCCTATCCTCCAGATTGTAGAAATCTTTCGGGTCATTGGAGCAAAGCCCCACCACCACGTCAAGGTGGCTGACCTCGGTGGGGTCCCGATATACTCTCAAAATTTAAAAAAAAATCCGTCTATAACTTTTTGAGTTATCTTGCTAACACACAAACAAACATACAGACAAAGTCTGGCAAAAACATTACCTCTTTGGGGGAGGTAACTAATCCGCTAGTTCGCTCACTTTTATGCCGACAGTCCATCAACGCAGCAGAACTGGCACTTCAATTCCGTTTAGTCCTGACGCTTGCTACATTTCTATAAAATAATTATCTATTTGTTTTTATATGCGCATAGGGGCCTACGCCCAACTTTCTGCAGTCTATACGAGCAAAAGTTTAAAAACTTTTATTTGAATATTACCAAAATTTTGTCTATCTTGTTACCCTAGCTATCGATAAATCCATTTTTTTAATTTTTTTCTTAATTTTATTGCTCGTAACAAATATGTCAACTAAACGCCCGTGCTACTTTTCAACTTTCTCAAACTAGGTCTATATCCTAGCGGCAGCAGCCGTGCAGTTAACTATCAGTAAATCTATACGATCAGTGGGCCTAGTCCTATAGTTGGCATCTGCGATACATCGTCGAGCTGACGTCTCATTTTCTATTGACACTTCTTCCGTATTCCTTCGCTGCTTTGCCGCTTCGCAATCGACGGTGAAGTTCGCAGAAGCTGCTTGCACTGCATTGACAAAATGCAGTAGCCCATAAGCAACAGAAATAGGGCTCTCGAGAACTGTCCTCGACTTCGCGGACAGCTTGAGGACAAAAAAATGCCGCCTTGGCGTCGACGCTTTGGCATCTAGTCTCTTGTAAAGAATGTTGGCTGTAGGCCTAAAATAAAACTGAAACCATGTTAACTTTTTTTTTGACCGTTATAGCTAGACTGCTAAAGTACCGGATAACTATTCTAAAACACTAAAACTTAATACTTATAACTGGCAACGTATAACTTATAACGTATAACGTATAACTTAATGAGCATTTTTGTGATTCATTGCGGTTTGAATAAAACCGGCTTTTGACGTGCGGTATAAAAATGTCATATTCACTTCACGTACTTATTTACTAACTTACTTAGTGCTCTTAACCTTGAGGACCATATGACTGGCCTTTGCTTTGGCCTTAAAACTGCTGGCCTCACACCCATCTCTGGCAAGCAAGCGAGAACATGTCTTGTTTTTACTTTTTTTGGTTTATTTTGATACAATTTTTAGTGAAAGAATTGGGACGTTCATCCAAGGCTACTCACTATTTTGGGTAGTCTACAGGACATGTCAAAATATTGGTGGCGACCTACAAGATTGAGTCCCCTTGTAATGATTACGCACAGTCAGTACTAGGCTACAATGTTCGCAACGCATGCAGTAACAGTCACGTAAGCTATATCTTGCTCGTATAGAGACGGTTTACCGATCGCCTATCACGCCAAGCTGGTATAACGTATAAATTCTCTGCGACGCATTGAGTCGATTACTATAAACGCACATACTGATGAGACAATGATCATCACGCCCGTCAAGATGGGGAAAGGGTAGAGGGTAAGTTACCCCGGGCCCGCGACGTTTCACAAAAATATGAAGAATTACAATGGCGCCTATGGGGAAAATTAGACAATGCTTTAAACCATCATAACTCCGGCTATGTATAAGATAGAGTCGTAATTTTTGGTTCTAGGGTATGGTTTTCGGAATCGGCCAATTTAACGGTGTCATTCGTATTTACCCCTGATTGACCCCCGTTGCCATGGCAACAAAATTTGGGACAAACCGACAAAATGGGTCATAACTCGCCCCCTTAAAAGATAATTGCGCGCTGTTTGCATCTACCCCCTATTTTCGGCGCCAGGCTATTCGACGGTGTCATTTAAATTTCTCCCCTGCCGAGCACCGTTGCCTGGCAACGAAATTTGAGACAAAATTGACTATAACTCGGTCTATATAAAAGATATTTGCAAGATCTTTGCGTCAATAGGGGGGTGGGTTTCGGCGATGGGCAGCAGGCTGTAGCCTAATTCAAATACAAATACAAAACACGGATTGTAAACAAAATGTGATCGTTAGTTTTATGTAACAGTGTCATAATAAAAGTGTACTGACAACAATTTTGCTCGTCTTAACCGGTGATGTCAAAATTTGTTGTTGTTGAATTTTATCTGATTCACTGACGACAAACTGATGATGTTTTTACCGTTCCAGTTACAAAAAAACGCCCAAACGATCGCTTTCACGCAGCTGTGGTGATAGTTTGACTTTTACATCTTTCAGCAAGACAATGCACCAGCACAAACCGCTTGCCAGATGGTTGAGTTTTTGGCTCGCAAGACACCTGACTTTATACCATTAAATTGCCTAGTGCTGACGGTATGAACATTTTATACCAGTAATAAGGTGTTTACACGATCCAGCAAACGTCCATTTGCTGGAAGTTTGCTGGACGTTTGCTGGATCGTGTAAACACCCCATAAACCAAATAAAGCTCACCGCTGAAGCATGGGATAGGGTCGCAGACACACGGCACCGGTTGATAAGCTTGTTGTCACAGAACATTTTATGCCGTCAGGGTTAAATTGCGACTACTCAGACCTAGACTTAGTTCCTCCAGTGCATTACTGTCAGCAATAAATATTTCACTAGCCGTTAAATTTTGTTACATATTTTGAATTCGCATTATTTTGGCTAATACAACGCTGATAACTTCGTGTGAATTTATCGTCATTTGATTGAGATGTAAAGGACAGGAAAAGGTTCCTTTATATCTGAACACCGTGCAGATTAGAAGACCAATGAAACTTTATTTCGTCACGCAGTTAAAGTCATCAATTTTTCCATCACCAGTTAATTATGATGAATATCGACATTACGTCGCAAGTCGCAACTTAGCCGGCATTCGCTACACATCGCACATCATACTGCACAACATCATCATCATCATCATCACGAGCAGGAGCATCAGTAGCAGCAACAGTAGCATCGTGCAGGGGAAAAGGTAAGAGAAAACAATGATCGCTCTATCTTTACATGTTAGCCTGTCGCGAAAAAAAAACTTCCTTCCGTCGAACAAATTCTGTCCGAAAATGCCAAATATGCGGCCAAGAATTTTCCACTCCAGGGAAATTTAGCGGCAGAATTTAAATTTCGATCGGTCGTAAAAAATCATCATCATCATCAACATGTGACAATATGTCGTTTATGTAAGTTGTAACTTATAACGCGCCCAGTTGTAAGGCGTTATTCGCCATTGTTGTGTTGCTAGTGGTTCATACTCTACGGGCCTGCTTGTGCTGTGGGGAGGGGGTCTTTGGCCTCTTGTTCGGTCTTGAATGCCAAAAGCAAATAAAGCCTTTTCTGTAAGCTTACAACAGCATCCTGCTCGGTTTTCGGCCTTGGATTTTCCCGTATTTCGGTAGTTATCTTTGAATACTAACCGGCGTGGTTTTGTGCTTGAAGTCGACGATTGTGACGGCTGAAATCGCGGTTAGCTGAAAAAATTTCTCACTTTGCCCGTCCAACTGTGCCACCAGTTTTGTGTTTTACACTCAATTCCGTGGCCATGACACGGGTCTTTATCTGCGGACACATTTCATACTAGTCGACGTTGATTTATTACAGTGCGACGCTTTCATTAAGATTACAACAACCATCGTCTAACTAAGTCGACAAATGACCAAACTCGGTTAGATCAGTTATAATTGGAAACAACGGGGTCGTGGGTTACTAAAATTGGGAAGAGGAGGAAAGAGAGAGAGTTTTCCGCATAGAACTGCAAACGTTCGACAGAAAAAAACACGGATGCTCAAAATATTAATTTTGTGCTTTTCAGAATACAATATTTTAGCATTAAATTTAGTATTTGTGAAAAGAAGGGGGAAATTTTGACGACAAAAATATTATCCAAAATTTTTCGACCAGCAACATTTTTACAAGCTAAAATGGAAGGGGAAACAATTGCTCTTTTTATCACGACGCCGTTGGTTAGAAAATTATATTCTGACATTTTTTCAGGCTAAATTTATTTTTATATTTTTGCTATAAATTTTACAAAAATTTTATCAAGGAAAAGTCTTTGTATCGCATTTATCATTTTAAAAGTTTTAATATAATTATGCGCAATATATTATACTCATTAGGGCTATACTGCTACTAAGATTCTTGGATTAGCTTTTTAAAAAGTTTTCAAATTATACTTTGTGAATTTTTTCAAACGTATCAAAACTCAAAACACAACATTTTGACGTGCAACGTCCCTGCCCTGCAAAGTAAGCCACCGACAATTTTGTACTATGCGTTTTAACACTCACAAGTTTTTTTTACAAATTTAGCTATAAAATTGCAATAAACGAATCGTTAGATACTGTACCGAACTTTACAAGTTTTGTTACCACTGCTTTAAATTTTTGTTGCATTTATTGACTGATGTTACTAAATAGAAATTTGGGACAAAGCTGTAAGTTCGACTGAAGACAAGAGGAACAATTTAAGGGTTTGAAATTTGCCCGTAGCAAAGTCACGTGCTAAGTTGTCTCTACAGTCGGACTTACGGTGCCGGGCGGCCTTATGTTGAGTTTTGCCTACAATTTCTAGTTAAACATCATAATAACTAGAAAAGTTACGAACGGTCTACTTCGTTACCCAAAAAATTAACCCCGCCCTCAAGCCGTTCGTAAGAAGAGGTGGGCAAGGTGGGGGCGTACGGCCCAAGACTCAAACGCCGCTATCGGGGTTCGTAGCCGTGCAACATACATTGTAGATAGAAGATGCCAGAGGCGTATGACAGACAGGCAGACAAACTTACCGAGCATTATAGTAAGATAGTACTATATTGAAACATCGATGATGCTTGTGCTAATGCACTACTCACGAGTTTCACAGTTGGTTCCAGTGTATTGGTCGGTAGAGGTGCACGAGTAGGCCTATGAGCCTTGGTTCCAATCTGGGTTACACGTCCCGCCGTTCTGACATGGCGCCGCATCGCATGGATTATAGTCATTTTCAGAATACTGATCATCATGATATGAACCATCATTCTCATTCCATGAACCGTCCTCTGCAACATTATCGAACACCTTTATGCGTCAACCGCAAATAGGCCTAAACCTACAACGAAACGACACAAAGCCGCATAATACCAAATAGGCTTAAGGTAAATTGCAGCAAAACGTGACAAACGGACAGACATACAGATAAATACTAAATATAAAAAACTTACCAGTTTACAATACTGTGTAAGGGCGACCTAGTTACACATCCAAAACAGCAGAAATCATTCAGAGTGATAGAACGACGAACTGGCTGCCCTTAGAAACCCATGTGACGTGACCCCATTTAACCTTTTGCACTCCCGCATTAGCCTATCCGTGAGCCAATAAATGTGTGAAATTGAAATTTTGCATTGTATCGAGTGGGCCGCCGGCCCAGCAGAAATGAAGTCTTTTTGTCCTAAGTTCTAACTCCTATAACTTCTATACAAAAGTTGTCTACATCTACGGCATAATAAATCGTCCGTGACGACTTAAAGTTACATTACAGGCGCGTGCATGGTAACGCAGCAATATTAATAAGTTACGTCTATTGTAAATTTGAAATATACTAGCACCCAATAGGCCCCTATATTAAGCTTAAAAGCATTTACTATCAATACTTAATGAGTGATGCGTTTCTTTTTTCTCTTAATAAAGTCAGCATTGAACACAGAGTCTTTGCGCACACAAGTGGCAAGAAACATTCTGACGCTGCTCTGTACACAAGTCGATCCACGGTTTTGTTTTGAGTGAAAGAAAGAACTCTGAAAGTCTTTGTAATTTTCAGTTCTTGGTTCTTCTAGAATTGCAGATTTCTATAATGTGTGACGTAGTTCTTCTTGTCGTTCGGATTTGGGACGAGTTTTTTGCTGGGTTTCCAGTGTTTACCGATTAGCGTCTGCGCAAACGGACTCAGCATCTCTTTCGTGACCGTCATTGCTCCGGTGCAAGTGTGTAGTCGGAATGAAAGTCGTGCAGTCCGTCGGGATACTTTAGATCGTTTTATAGTATCACGTTCTTAATTAACTGCTTGCAAAATGGTACAAAAGTTGCGTTAAATACGATAACTACAATCGACCGTTAACAGTCAACATTGGCCGATTTCGACCAGTTAAATTGTTGGTCATTTTGATAGTTGGTTAGTGCAACGGGAAACGAGAGTTATGCATATCTGTTAGTTAACACTAACTTGACCGGCCAGTTAAGATCCAGAAACCCGCCCTTGTTGATCAATAGCAACCTCGGTTCTACCTCTTACCGGTACCGTTTCTGAGATACTGGCAGTTTTCGGTTTTCGGCACATCTTTCTTACCCACTCCATTTAACTCCAAATTTGAAAATGTTTTCCTTGTACTGCATCGCTCCAATTTTGCACGCAAAGTGCAATGACACAGAACTATTTACTAACTAAAACGTGTTTTGGTAAAATTTACCGTTTAGCCACAATACATCCCTTACATTAAGACGAAAAGACAGACAAACAAACAGACGACAGATAGACGACAAAAATCGTACAAAAGAGTGCCAGACCTTTGAGCTAACAGCTTAACAGTCAGCTTTAAACAACACTATCAGTGAAAGGTAAAAAAGGTAAAGGTCGTCAAATTGTATAGCGCATAGTCGCGAGCATGCGCACGCATCTAATGCGCTTTTGTCACTAACCAGAGATGCCTGCCGCACGGCCACCGTGTGCAGCCTGCAGACACAGGCTGGCACAGCAGCTGGCTAGGCAACCCCAGTCAGCTGTACCAAGGTCCCCATTTTCCGTAACCCATATAAATGAGTTACTACTCATTTTACCGTCCCACGGAGGGTAGAAGGCTGAGTCGACCTAACGTATTGCGGCTAAGCTTTAGGTCGTCAGAAAACTTTTTGCAGGAATAATTAAACATGTGTGTGAAACTCGAGCTTGCAAAATTTCAGTCATGCAGTGTAAGGGGAACATTTTCAAATTGTGGGTTAAATGGACCTAGGGTAAAAAACAATGGAAAACCGGCCATATTTCTGAAACGGCGAGAGATAGGGCCAATGTTACTATTAATCACTGAAAGGAAATTACTGACGGACGTAGACGGTACGGTCTGTTTTTCCTAGCGACAGTTGGGCTTCTTGTTTCGAGTTATCGGACCACGCCCGCCACCTTCCTGAGGCTCTGGTCCCCGGCCACGAAAGAGCGTGCAGTCTCAACGCGAAGCGTTCCTCCTGCTGCGAGCCACTATTATAGCGCAACTAGCTATTCGACGTAACTTATAGGCTATGTACACCAGGTGTCAGGCTACGAAATAATGGTGTTTCATTGATTTGTCCAGCTTTAAATGCGCCTAAACTGGATCTATTGTCCTCAGAAGTGTACTTGTAAGTGATTTTTAGGAGTCATGCTGTAACAATAATGATGGGATGCGACACGCGTGACTTTTATTTTAAAGACAATAACTGCCAGTCGTGTTTGTCGCTATTCAGTTAGGCTTATCAATAAAATAATAGCATACACTTGGCTTTTGCGTTGACGGCCTCATACGACATTTCAAATTTTTCAAGATAGTGTAAAAACAAAATGAAGATGAGTGGTCAATCACGTCAATTTTTTTTCATGACGTAGCATGTCAAAAACACAAATATTAAAATCAAGCAACGGTTCACGGAATTTTGTCCAAAAATGACGTTCGTACATTGTTTTCTGAGACGCCGTGTATATTTTGGAGACAAAAAATAAGTGTAGGCCTAATTTTGTAATGGCATGAAACCATGATTCTCAAAAGGATCATATACTCTCTGACCTTCGTCGTATTCTGTATTTAACAGAATGAAAAAAAAACACACTCAAAACTTTGTCTTGAACAAAGTCATGTTTACATCGCCGCGTTTATGTTATGATATTGTATTTATATTGTATTGATTAATAAGAAAACGCGATTAGTGATAAATTTTGAGCTAGGCTCCTACAATGCCGTTTCTGTCGGCCGATTGTGTTTTGAAGTTTTCCGTAAAAAAGTTGTTAACTTATCGCGTAAGATATGCAGTTAGAGAATATCAATCAGTGATTCAACTTTTAGTGACTTTCACTGCATGTGTTTGGGGCCTACAAAATTCGAGACCTGAAGCTTCAGTCTCGTTAGCTAATGGTGCTTGCCGAGTTACTGTGTATGATTTTAAGTTTTAGTTTGCATAATCATCAAACAGTCGTTCAACAAAAAGTTGACAAGCGCAACCTCTAACAACACTAACGTCAACAGTACGTTTAAAAATACGCAAACATTTGCCAAAATCTCTTGTAATGTGTATCTAAACTAAATCCGACTTTACCAACAACATAAGCTATACTTTATAAACAAAGCAGAATTATATGGATGTACACCAAAACGCTAAAACTTCAAAATGCAAATAAATTTTCGCGATATGCCAACAGGTTAACAACAGTCGTTGTACGACATTTTACTAAAAGAATCTTACGCATTACAATTCAGATAAATAATATAAATTTTAGAAAAGCGATTAATGTAGGCTTACCTTCATAATCATTATATTGACTCTGTGAAAAGTGGACCAACAGCAGAAGCAGAATCCACACCGCATCCATTGTGATCTGCACACAGCCAATGACGACGTTACCAGGTGCACCGGCTCACAAATACTGTGTACGACTTAAGTAATTTTCTTACTTTTGTTACTTCATCAAGTATCAACTAAGCGATTTTCAACATTTATCAACTACCGGCACACATCAGCGCAAAAACGGAAACGAGCTAATAATTCACCACATGTCCGTGGTCTAACAGTGTGAGCTGGTGTCTGTCTGAAAATAAAGGAAACGAAATGCATTTTACTTTTCGTTTACGTCAGAATAGCAAAAGGTAGAAATGACAACGATTGTTTTTTTCCAGTCGTTAACGTTACGAAAATGGCGATGAACAAATAGTTAATTTCGATAAGAAGCTAATAGTGGTAATTAATTGCACAGGAAAATGCATTTTTTGTTTAGCCAAATTTTCAGTCATTGAGCTATGTGCAATGAGACCCAATAATTAAGCCTAATAGGCCTAGGTGTTGTTTAAACCAAATCTTGTAGACACACCCACTGTGCAATGGACATTTAGTCCCGTATTCGTGGTCTTGCAGAGAAAAATTGGTGTCTGGCTGGCAGCTATGACAAGAAATTTGAGATAATGCTCACGAGACGCGCGAAAGTCTGTTTGCAAACTGTCAGTTTATCTCCAGCCATTTCGTCGTAGTTCATTATTAAAGTGTGCGCTGCCGCCAAAGATCGCAAAAAAAACAATAAAAGCCCATTATTTTGAAAGTTCAGGGTCTTTCACGGTCATCGATGTTGATACTGATAAGCTCGTCACTAGTGCTTGTTGTGATAGACAGCATGCCCCTGCCTATATGCAACCGTTTTCACGAAAGACAGAGTGACCAACAACGGTAAAATAACCGTTCCACCCGTGTGACGGACGGACGGACAGAATTGCGATGGCTAAGGCGCCCTAAAGCAGTGTAGCTGCTTCCACGCGTAAAAACAGAGTGACTTTGTATCTCTGAAAAAGCTTTTCGTTACGTTTACATTTAGGTTCAAACGTTGGTCGACTTGCCTGCGCACAGAGCTGCCGACGTCTTGGTTGTCTTTCTCTGTGCACTGTGATCGAGTGTTGACTCGAGAGGCAGTTGTCAGAGTGATCCAGGCTTTTTATAGCATTCCAAGACCCATCCAGGTAGCATCCGGGGCCGCAGCGATGACAAAAGCAGCCGAGTTGCATTTTTGGTGCCTCTGTACCCTTGACGTAAAACGCCAAGAGTGTCAACGAGATCTTTCCAGCCGAGCAGCTCGAGACACTGGATATTTTGTCCCACGCAGACCAGACCCAGACCGAAACGTTGCAGCTCTCGAGACCTTGACCGAGACGTAGGGTCTACGGTAAATACCACTGAACACAACAAAATATGGATCAATGTCATAAGTAATATTTTAAGCGACAGGTTGAGTTGTTTTTGTCATTATGACTTGTCAATAAAACACAGAGACAGATTTAGGCATGTTTAGCATGTTCGGCGAAACAAAGGCCTCCATAAAAAGAGGACAACGTGTCAGACAATGTCAAACTGTAGCGTCCGAACTTGCTAGCTAGTACATATAATTATGTATTGCAGATATAGATTATGGTTAGCGCTTACCTGCAATCATTAGATTAGCCAAGACCGTTAGCCATCAGTTGAATTTCGTAAGGTTTTTAAATAACTGCGAAATTAAAAATCTGCATTTCAAGTTTTAAAAAGCAAATGTGCGTATTCGTTTACCTAGCAGTCTTTAAATCCAGCTCAAATCTTACGACATGAGCCAAGATTAAAAATAGATGCGGAAAACTTCTGAGCCGAGACCGCAGGACGAGACCGGGGAGACGAGATATCTGAAGACTGTTTTGAGACCGAGACTATATCCCATAGCTCACGTAAGAAATGTGAGCTCTGCCAAATGCTACTTTTTCGACATTATCGACTGCAACTTTCCGACTTTTCCAGGTAATGCAGAAGCAGGCGCCAAGGGTGTCATTGGGTGCGGGGTCTAGGGACTGAGCCCTTAATGAAGAAGTCAAAAAAGCAAAGCTAAAAATCTTTTGGTTTTTGGATGCCCAACAGAAGCAGCAAAATTGCCTGCTTTCAATTCAAAGACGGCCAGTCGAAAATTAATGTATAATATCAATAATAACTAAAAATTTGGGGCAAAGCCCAACGTGAGTCCGCTCGGCTCCCTAAGTCTGATTGCGGGAAAAATTCAGGCAGGTGAAATTCCCCCGGTAGCAAAGTCACGTGGCCCAAAATTTTGGAACGGAATTATAAACTTCTGCCTATACTGCTGATCATCGCGCAAAATTTCACGCCGATCGGCCGACGCATCTCGAAGATTTCGCGTTGGATTAAAAAAATATAAAAAAACAACATCTGTGATAAAACATAAGTTCGCTACAAAAGCTGTCGCTGTCGGACTGACTAATAATAATATAGCAATTTATAACGCGCACAAAGTCAGTAAACTGAATCTGTGGCGCAAGCGACTGGCATATCAAGCTCTAAACCTGACCAACGACGTCCTCTTCTCCACTCGAGAAACATCAGCGGATTTGTGTTAATCTCAGAAACAGTCTCTGAAAAATGTAGGATGTTTACCCCCTGGCGACGCCCCTGACAGAAGTCGGGTGAGGTAAAAATTGAACATTCGAAGGCCAGCTGTGTCGAAAGTATACTTTCCAAAAATTATTGACATTTGATAGTTTTTACCCAAAACAGCTACTGCTTTCAGCGCGTCTTAGCCATCGCAGTTTTGTCCGTCCGTCCGTCCGTCACACGGGTGGATCAGTCAAAAACGGTGCAAGCTAGAATTACCAAATTTTCACCCTCGGCTGCTCGGATGACTCTAGTTTCAGGAACCGTAAAGATTTTCCATACATTCGAAAGAAGTCACCCCGAACGAGGGCGCTAAATGAGAGGGGATTGGCAAAATTTGCGATTTTTGGCCAATATGTAGCTGTATTTCAGTAACGGTGCGAGATAGGTCTAGGCTACTATTAATCACTAATAAGAAGTCGTACACTGGTTTTCAATTGCCACCAATTTTAATAACTTTGGATGACCTTGAACGCTTAAATAGGGGTTTTTATGGATTTTTATAGCGATTTTGGACTGTGACACCTTTTCAAGAGCGAATTGCGCTGAAACCAATTGAGATAGACATAGACAAGCTGCGTATGAAATTTTTAGCATTAAACGTAGATTTCGACGGTCTAAGTCTTGATTTTTTAGGTTCAAAAAAACCTGCGCACGAGAGCATCAAATTGCGGTACCCCCGTAAAAGTCGTTATTTTACCTTTGTTGGCCAGTCTTTCGTGAAAACAGCTGCAGATAGACTGACAGTTTGTGAACAGGAACTACTATAGGCTTTCGCGCATTTCGTGAGCCTTAGCTCAAATTTCTTGTTCTTCAAGTTATATTCAGTAATGTCTAGGATGATTTTGGAAACATACAAACACAGTGTATAGCCTACGTCTTGTCTAGAAAATAATTGTGCACAGTATTTTAGACACATCTTTAGCAAATGTTAATGCAGATTCTCTATTTCTATGTTTTGGGCATAAGACGCCGTGAGAATCCACTTTTCTTATGAGAATATCACTGCGTCGGCCATTGCGGATGTAATGTAACTTCGATGACGCCTGGCTGAGCTTACAAGCTCCAGGTAAGCTCCAGGCAAGCTGGTCCAGGCCCGTACTTTGGGTAAGCTAGAAGACCCCTGGTATCGCAAGACGTCCCAAACTTCGCACTCTGCGGCGGCGGCGTTCGAGAACTTTACGAAATGAACTCGAATGCACGATTACACGCATTGTCTCACAATCATCTGAGGACCTATGCCCTGGGCGCGGAGCTACTGCGTGGTCGTTCTACGACAGTGTCACTTCACTTCACGCAACTTGATCGTCTTCGTGGGCTGAGGGCACTTGCCGAGGTGCTTCTGGCAATAGCTGGAGAGATGTACGGCTTGGCGCTGTTGGGGCATTTGAAACTTGCACTGTTAAACTCGCCTCTAGTCTATACCAGTGTTAATGAATGAATGAATGACTGGTTTAATGAGACGCATCAAACGTGCATCAAACACTGCTACGAGCAATACAAATTTATAACACTACAAGAATACACCGATAGAAACAAACACTGAATATAAACTCAACTACACTACAC
>Ga0209367_1009661_pt1 | contig 13029 bp, 7 predicted proteins | sample WorMetLIZISLAND2_FD_187412 | JGI IMG/M metagenome (GOLD analysis project Ga0209367, IMG submission 187412) | Marine gutless worms symbiont microbial communities from Max Planck institute for Marine Microbiology, Germany - Olavius geniculatus... ... | reverse complement strand
GGCACCATCTTGAGATTCACAATAGGTCCGTGATCCGAAGGATCTGGTTTGTTGGGACATCATCAGCGAGTCTGGTAATGTGCCTGAATAATTTCAGCCTTTGCTTGCGGACGATAGATGAAGTGAGAATAATTGATGAAATGAAAAACGAGTAAAGGGAACATTTATCTGTTTCAATTCCATCGGTAAATGTGTTTCATGGGATATCGTGCTGTTGAACAGTTGCAGCTTGGCAGTTGGCATGTAGGAGGGAAATTCGCTGAATTTTTCTTTGGATGTATATTCATGTAAATAGGATGATATTGCATGTCACATGGCAAGATTTTTTTTTGTGCCCTGATACACTTGGTTGACAAAATTGGCCATTTTTAACGCTCATGTGGAACTTGCAGCATGTTTTATAGTAAGGTAAGTTTTATTGTTTCGTTGTTGTGCTTACCATCCAATTACAAAAAGCTAAAATATACAGTATACATACAGGGTGCAGCAAAAAAGTTAGCCCCTAAAGTTTTTTGCTGTTTTCTCAGCAACCGTTTTGAATTTTAATGTGATATTTGACAGCTTTATTTACTGAAACTTTTTACATTTAACTGTTAAGTAAAATATGATTTGGTTAAAAAAACAACAAAGTTATCGGCTTTTTAACGATTTTTTAGCATTCAAAAATGTTCAGGCTACAACACAGTTAACTAATAATCTGATGACAGAATTACATTGTCACTGTAAATGTTCGTAGTGTCCACCGCCAGCTTTAAGTTCCAGCACAAGCCTTCAGTCACTTAATTTGATAAGTCTTTTACAGCCTTATCGATCAGTCCTTGTGGCTGGTTGCCCCAGATAACCTGAAGCACTTCCTAAACTTGGCGATAGTTTCCAGCTTTGTTTTAACCTTATAGTAAGCCTCCAACATTGCATCCCACACGCGATAGTCTATTGGGTTTATATTCAGTGAATTTGGAGGCCACTGGTCTTTCGTGATGAAATCTGGACAGTTGGCCCGCAGCCAGTTTCTATGTATGCTGGCGCGCCATCTTGCTGGAAGATGAATTTGGTGGGCAGCTGGCAATTGCTCTGAAAACGATAATTTTGTGATAGTTTATAAACAGAATAAATTACTGTTTATCAAAGGGTCGCTGTGATGTCATCAACAGTAACATGGTAACCAGTTTTTGAAAACTAAATAGCATTTTTAGCTTGAACATTTTTTAATGCTGAAAAATCAATAAGTGGTCATGCTAAAAACTCTTTAACTTTGTCATTTTTCAACAGAATCAAATTTTGCTTGGCAGTTAGACGAAGAATGATTCGGCAAATAAACCGGTAAAATTTCAAATTAGAATTCCCAACGGTTGCTGAGAAAACAGCGAAAAACTTCAGGGGCTACTTTTATTGCCCGTGCCCTGTAGATTAACATTCTTAATTGTTTATTATCTGTTTGGTTAGCCGACATTCATTGCCGACTTTGAGCAAGTGCAGTCAATCATGACTCAAGTGACAAGTGTGGCTGGTGACGCCAAACATCAGGTTCACGTACGTATCGCAGGAGCGCTGGAGCCGCTTACAATCACCTGTCAGTCGGCAGAACTGTCCAACCACCTGGCCGGTCTCATTGATGGCTATCGTCGACTCAACAGCTTCGACGATTCCAAGCCAGATGTATGGAAAAAAACCGGTAAGATCTCGCAACAGAACTAGAGTTATCCTGTGGCTAATTTACTATATGCTAGAGGTTGTTGAAAATGATGCGCAGTGAAGGTTAAAAGGTTTGAGGTGTGGATAGTTCTTCGTGGAACCTCATGTCATAGCTATGGAGCTTCACCTGCCATATGGGGTTACACGATGCTACAAGTTGCAATCCAATATAGGTGAATGTACCCCCACTTTATCCCTGGCCAAGCAGGCAGGTACCTGATTTACTTATCCTGAAGGGATGGAAGGCTGAGTTGATGCGGTTTCTGTATATACCAAGATGTTTTATTTGTCCGCATGAAACAATTGCTCATTTAAGTAGTAACTAGGCCTGATATAATGAAACTTTGCACCAACCCACCACATTCTTAGTAATTGGAATATTAGACAGTGTTAATTATTACAGTACTGAAATGCTGATATTGCATAAGCATGTAAACATGTTTTGTCATTGTAGGTGATGAATCGTTGCGAGCCGTGACACTTCCAAGGTACTTTTAAATCTCATTTTCCATCTCAAGTGTGTCACTAAAAATCTTTCGTTTTTAATTTCATTTTTTCGTGCATTTCTTGATGTCAGCAGCATTTTTAGAGAAGATTGAGATTAAGGTGTTGGTGCTCTCCTGATGCAAAGTCAGTGATGTATTTTTGTGCAGTTTTTGTGCATTTCATATTGAAATGTTTTCTAGAGTCGAACTGAATAAACGTGTTCGCATGCCATAAGTGCATTGAAATTAGTTATTTGAGTTTACAAATCAGTCTGTGTAATTGCACTCTTGCTAAGTGCATCAGCAATGTGATGTTGGCTGACGTGACCAATGCTAATGCTTTGTCTGTTTATTCATGAACCCTGCTAAAGCCATTGGACATAGTGACATGCCATTTGGAAGATACTCTTATTTAGTCCCAAGTAATACTGCGTTGGAGATAGGCCACAGTCACACCATGGGAAGAGGATATTTGGGGGTCAGCACTTTCAGTTAAAATTTACTTTGCAAATTGCAGAACAATCAACATGCAAGGTGGTTTTGACTATTTTAGAGAATTTCTAAGACTGTTGTGTTTAGCCTTTACTAGTCTGACCAGTGCGATAGAGGTTCTTTAATGGTATGCATTGTATACTATATATCTACGTATTATTTTCTTACTTACTTATATTTTCTTTTTTGTTTAGATAAAGCAATGCTGCGTAGTGCCAAATGACTAGCCTTTGTTACTTACTGCCTAATAGCTAGGAGGGGCGTTCAATAAGTTTCAGGACTACATCCTTAATACAGCGACTGTAAATCGCACATTTCTGACAGTATGTTACTTTTCAACATATTCTCCCTGCAGTTCACTGCAGTGTTCCCATTGTTCCAAAAGTCGATTGGAGCTCGTAGCATTAAGTTTTCAGTGGCATCTGCAGGAATTTCCGGACACAATGCTGTAGAACATTTTATCGTTCTTGAACTTAATGTCTCCAAGTGATTCGCTCTGTGGTCCAAACAGATGAAAAATACTTGGAGCTAAGTCTGGGCTGTATGCTAAATGCTGTAGCAGTTCTCAGTCCATCCTCAATTTTCTTACGTTAACTGTGTAATGGGCATATTGCACACTGACACAGTGCCATTTTAAAGAATGGCACCTTTCTGCAGCAAACCTGGTCAGTTGCTGCGAACTGCTGGTCGTAATCAATCAGACAATAATGCCTGGTAATATTGTTCATTCACAGTATGTCTTTCAAGCAAAAAGTCAGTGCGAACAACTCTTTAAATAAACCAAAACATGCTTTGTCTGCAGCTGACCATTTTTGCCAATTGCAGTGCTCCAACACAGACGTCATCACTAACTGACTAATGATCACTGCAAAAGCGGGCAAACTATTCAAATACTTTCAAACTTGATAAAGTGTCACTGCTGATTACTTCAGATAATCTATAATAAATTTCAGCACTTTCTACACCTTCCGTGACTAGAAAATTTTATGATTTTTTTGCATATGCGAAACGTTGCCCATCGTTTATAATTCATAATTGACGTCATAATTGAAACCACAGTAAGTGATGTACAATAATGGCTGTACAACTTCATAGTATAGGGTGGCATGATAGGTTGTGAACGATTTCGATTCCAAATACAAGCCTGTTATTATCTATGACCACTAATAATTTTACATTTCTGTTTAGATATATTCATTCCATTTTTCATTTAAAATTTTAGAATTGTAGCTATTACATAGCATTTACAATGCTCATTTACATATTAGCACCCTTAAAATAACATAACAATGGACCGATAAACATTAACGTCAAGTGAGATCACTGTTCACTGCACACTGTTAGTATGAAATTGCATCTTCTTTTTTTTAATGACTGCATTCAGTCTTTTAGGCATTAAAGCAGTAAGATTTTGAAGTGTCTGCAGAGAAATTGATTGCTTTCCATGCTTTTCAAAGACGATGCTTCAACGCTTGCAGTGACTGAGGCTCGGGGTCGATGTAAACGGCTGTTGCCATAATGCTCTAAACGTTATCAATCGGACTGATATCGGATGATATTATATTAGATTTCCCTAAACGCTGACTGCAGTTGATAGTTTCAACATAGTTAATTTGCCATTTAAAATCGTTGACCATCTATCGTGTCACTTTATAGTTTTGGTTTTTAACTGTCACCGTGTGCTTACTGAACAGAACAGTCCTGGAATTTATCGAACGCCTCTCGTAATTAACGATTGGCTCCAGCAAAATACTGTGCATCATAATACATATTGTAGATATTATTGTGTTATCATTATGTGTGTCGTCGTGCAGCAATGCCGATACTCAGTTGAAAGTTGTTAAACACAATGTCATTGACTCGGCCTTGTTCAACAGCGCTGATATACAAAGTATGTCACCTGGTGTAGAGTATTTCTATATTTTTTTAAACTAGATGTGTAATTTTTCACATTGCATCGTAGTTTTTTTTTGTTGTATATTTGTGGTGTAAGTATATCATTTGAGATGTGTGAGAAATAAGTGCAATATGTAAGCTAGTTAGACAGGCAGACAGAGAACTAATAGTAGGTGAGTATAATGTGCAAGCAGAGTATAAAAGCTATTACTGGCAGAAACTTAAAAGGTTTGAATTTTTTTCGGAATTGTGAATATGTGATCAGAAACTAATTTTGACATTAATGTTTTCATACAAAAATTATTTTCTGCTCATAAGTTATAGTTGAATTTATTTATTTCAGGAATCTCTGATTATGCTGACATCGATGGCGAGTCAGAATATTGTTCTATTTCCAGTGAGTTAAGCTTTTTTATCCACATTTGTTAATGTCGGTGTTATCACTTAGTTTTGTCATCACAGAGTAGCCGTTGCTAAGATGAACAGTTATTAGTAGACATTATTTATAGATTTCTCTGTGTTGTTATACAAAGATATGGATTGGTTGAAGCATTGTTATAACTAGAAGCGCCCCATCTTATGGGCGGGAGTTTTCCGCCATGAAGCACTACGTGGTGTGGTAAGCTGATGGGCTTGGCAGAATCATCAGGGATATATTCTAGGCGACTGGTGCAAAAATCGCTCAGATGGTGATAAAAGCATAAAACTTGGCACAATAATACTTCGGTATATAATGATCATTTTGGTGCTAGTGTCAACGTAAGCTGCTGGGCAACGTGCTTTTCTTAACAACCAGCATAGAAGATCCAGCAACTCAACTGCCCATTCAGGCTGCCGTGGGGGGGGGAAGTGGGGGCACGTACCTAAGGCCCAAGGACTTGAATGATGTGGTCGGGGTTCGCAACCATGCAACAGGGAAGGCGCTAGAGGGGGCTGACAGAGAGACAAACAGACAGACTCTACGCACTGTATGGTGAGATTAGGTATCAATTTGATTTGATAATTGATTTGAAGTATTCCAGAGTCGCCTAGCCAAAATCCAGTCCTGCCTGTAAGTCCGCCGTGTACCTTCCCGCTGCGTCAACACCAGTATTGGTCCTGCAGCTTACCCGAGCAGAAGCAGAAGAATTGAAAAAGGTTACAAAGTCGATTGAATACCGTGACGACGTGTCATTTGCTTCTGTTAGGCAATGTGGTGGAAATTGAGCCGCGTTGTCTACGGCTGGACAACATCATCGGTGAAGGCCAGTTTGGAGATGTCTACAAGGGAACTTATACCTCTCTGGTTTGTACTGTATGCTATAGCAGTGTCGTATGGTGGTAACATACCATCAGTGGCAGTGGTGATAGTAGTGGCATACATTAACCTCCTGCAGAATTCCCCATAGGTTTACCTCTTAGTACCTGGCTTAACCTGCAGTAACTATGGCAAAGTAAACTTCTTCGGCAAAAAATTTGGTATTTTTTTCAGAGAAATAATGCGAAAATGTGACTTGTGAAACTATCATTGATTAATTTCCATTTTGCCATTTTCTGAAACTGTGCTGCATAGTAGAGAGAGAGAACACCTGCTTAGTTTTCATCTAGTTTTCTTTGTCATTGGCACTTTGTTTTTTTTCTGATTTTGTATTTTAATATTTACTTCACAGGATGGAGCTCAGGTCCAAGTTGCTGTTAAAACATGCAAGTCTGATGACGATTCTACGAGAGCTGATCAGCTGCTTAAAGAAGCTGGTTTGCAACATTCTCATGTGCTCATTTATAGACATGGAATTTTATATTTTGTCAGCCACATAGCAGATGAGTAAATTACATAGTTTATGAGGCAGAACTTAAAGGTAAAGATCTTGAGTCTTAAGCTAATTTACATCAGACAAACGAAAATCTTTTTAAAAATGGTATTTACAAAAATAACACAAAAACAGTTAGGACAAAACTGATGTATATCTTTGGAAGAACTTAAAACACATATCTGTTGACTTACAGTGTAAACAAGAAGCATAGTAAATGGCAAGCATTTGTTAGTCAAAGTGCATTTAGTCAAATGAGAAAGTGCCTGAATTTATATATATCTGAGTCATTTAGTTATTTTTTATCAGTCTATAGTAATGCATCGAAAGTTAAATTTTCGGCTTATGTTAAGCATTATGCTGTTGGTTAACATTCGTGAGATGTTGTACTGTGCTAGGAATCATGCATCAGTTTGATCATCCAAACATAATCAAGTTGATCGGTGTGTGTCCATCGTCACCCATGTCCATCGTTATGGAGTTAGCCGAGTTTGGCGAGGTTCGTTTACTTACGTGACTTATGCCTTGACACTAGAACTGGTGGAACATGTTTATTTTGGGGGTTGGCAATTCCAAAAAATGACCCAGTTGAAAAACATGGCGTATCTTTTATGTGTATCTTTTTGTGTATACTGTTCTGTACAATTTTATAGCAATGCTATGAAGTAAGGCAAAGGTCAGTTGTATTTATATGCTTCTAGTGGAATTTATTCTGAAGGAAGTCACAGATATCTGTCTTCATCTGACCTGTACTTACAAGAAACTTGAGCTAATGCTCACGAGATGCACGAAAGCCTAGCAGCTCCTGTTTGCAAACTGTCAGTCTATCTCCAGCCATTTTATTGCAATTCATTCTTGAAGTGTGCGCTGCAGCCGAAGATCGCAAAAGTCAATAAAACCTTTTATTGTGGAAGTTCGGGGTATTTCACAGTCATCAATGTTGATACGACTAAAAAGCTCATCACTAGTGCTTGTTGTGATAGGCAGCATGCCAATGGTGATCTGCAACTGTTTTCATGAAAGACTGGCCAACAACGGTAAAATAACGACTTTTACGGGGGTACCGCTCTTTGATGCTCTTGTGCACAGGTTTTCTTGAACATGGAAAATCGAGACTTGGATCGTCGAAATCTACATTAAGTGCTGAAAATTTCATACGCAGCTTGTCCATGTCTATCTCTCCAATAATTTTGGACACAACTGGCTGTTAAATAACTGTTTAAGCTCTTGCCTCATTTAATGTCTGCTTCAGATCAAGCAAAATACATGTTGAAATAAATGAAATTACGTCAATAAATTCCATCTATCCAAATCTGTGGTTTTTAACAGCCGGTCAGTTACAAAGTTTGGCTGCCTTGCAGCAGTGTGTCTACCAGATGACGTTCAGAAATGTTCATGAATTCAAGAAGTGACTGTGATGTCTAGATTAGTCTAAAGCAGAACATTATCGACATTGCTGTCAATGAGCAGAGAAATCATCTTCATGCCTGTGTTAACACAATGGGCCGACATGTTGAGCAATTTTGCTGTAGGCAGTTGAAAAACAAACAATTGAGTGAAAAAAGCCAAAATGTCAAAAATGTGAACAAAATATGTTTTTGTGCATTATTTGGATTAAGTAATAAAAAGGTAATACCACATTAGGTAAAAATGTAATATTTCGTTGGTTCCAGTTTTCCCAGATAGTGCAGGAACAGATATTGTGTTAGGTGTAAAATTAATTAATTGTTTGACGGCCAGTTGTCTGAGGAATATTTGTGCCAATAATTATTAAAATCTGATAATAATTTTTCAAGTTACCATAAAAAATGTTTGGCGTTTTTTTTGAGACACAGTGTAGTAATTACTACTAGTGTTTGCTTTATTTATCTAACTTATTTAAGAGAATTTTTCTTCTTGAGTTATGCAGAACTAGGGTCTCATGTTTACATTTTATAGAAATGAGCAAATTGATCGGTAGATTCGGATTACTGAAGTAATTTAGGAATATTTAATTTCAGGATCTACTTTACAGAGTATTGAATGTCACAACGTTGATTTTATTAACTTAACTTTTGTATTTTTGGTTTTCTTTATTATTTTGTGTTTTATTACAGCTAAATGTCCTTGATTTTACTAATTGGTTACTGTTAACAGGGTTATGGCACGAAATGGCCTCTTGTTTGCTGATTTGCCATTAATTTTGTTTGCTGTTATTTTGTTCTTGTTATCATTTTCAGATGCGAGCGTATTTACACAAGAATAGGAATAGTTTGTCGATGGATTGTCTTGTGCTCTACTGCTTCCAGCTCGCAATGGCTGTGTCATATCTTGAGAGCAAGAAATTCGTTCACAGGTTTAGCATAAGCACTGACATTTCTACAGTTTATGTGTTGTCTATAATGAATTCGCCATTGGGAGGTTGCGAGTTTGACTCTCGGCCAGTCTGCTGCCAGTTAGTTACTCTGGATACCAGGCAAAGGGGATTGATAGTCTTATTTGTCACGGATTATTTGTCACAGACTTTGTGGTTCATTCACCTATTTGCTTAATTGCCAACGAAGGTAGAACACAGCTTGGTTTGCCTTTGTCTCTATCCCAGACCGGTAAGCCTAGGACGTTCACGGTGGCACTATCAGTCAGTTTATATTGGTTCACAGAGTCTTTATGAGATTTTTTTGAGCATTAGATCAGGGCTGTGCAATCAGGGCTGTGCACAAATTATATATCACTCAAGGGATAAGGGTAGAATGGAGGTTCCATTATATTTCGTTGCTTTTGGGGGTGGTTGTTGGATTATTCATTATATAGCACAAGGCAATTTGAAGTGAAAATTGATCATCAATTATCATCACTGTTTTTTATCTTGATAGTCCGTACAGTTTAGTGCCGGGATTAGTTAATTTTTGCTTGACCATGTCAGCTGGCAGAGTTAGTGCATAAGTTGATGGTCTTGTTGGATACCGTACAATGTTGCACACATGTCTGTGTCATGTGCATGTAACTCGCAGAGACATAGCAGCTCGCAATGTTCTCGTCTCAGCCGTCGACTGTGTCAAACTTGCTGACTTTGGTTTGTCACGATGGGTTGAGGAACTGAGCTACTACAAAGGTTGGTTAGCCACTACTCTAGCTAGCCAGTAGCTTATCAGTTGGCAGTGGCTTCTATCCCCCCCAAATCTGGAAGTGAAATTGGGCGCAACTTCCCCCCCAGTTTTGGGCTCAGGCCCTCCACTTGCTGACTCGAGTTTTTCCCTCCATTTTGGCCTTCTTCCCCTTTTTAGGGAGGAAGTTTTGTTAAGGGTGTAAATTGAAAAATATGGGGAAGTAAAAATAGGGGGAAAGTAAAAAATAGGAGGGGGCATTTTTGTTAAGGGTGTAGTTTGCCTGGTGAAAATAGGGGAAAGATTTGAGCTACCACCTTAACAAATCTTCCCCCCCCTGTTTTTCACTGTGTGCAAGCTGTGCCCAACAGGTATATGGATGGAAGCCACTGTCAGTTGGTATGTACTGATGTACTCTTAAGTCAAATGATAATCTGTGTACTAGCATATCAGCATAATGCCTCCAGTGGCCCACATGCACTGGGGAATAAAGTAAGTAAAAAAACTTGATAGGTGCAAACCTAACAGTTTGTCTTGACTGTTTTGTCGCCGTTTTATCACTAATGTCATGGTCCTGCGACACAGCCACGATCTCGATATCAACACCCGAACAAAAATGTCCTTGACAGCCGCTTGAAGTGTCAAAGTCAAATTCCAGCTTGTCTCAAGCAAACTGGGAAGCTGTTCCTCAGTTCAACTTGGAGCATATTTTTCACTAGCTGGCTTGACCATGTCGCTGTCTTGTGCCACGTTATGAAGGACCACATGCAAACAGTTTATCCTTGGACCATAAAATGTTTCCACTTTAATTTCTAGGCAAATCTGTATGCACCAATTTTTGACACATAATTCGTTGACATTATGTGATTAGAAGCTTTGCAGAATCATATTTTGGTAGTTCTAGCACTGACTATTATTGATGAATAGTTTATTGCTTGTTTGCTAGTTTGTATTTTTTTGAGAACATTTCTTACAAGCACTCGCACACCACCACTAGAAATGGGTAAGAAAATAACCAGAATAATAATAATTTTGGTGCCTTTTATTAATTTTTCAGCAACTAAAGGAAAGCTTCCAATAAAATGGATGGCACCGGAATCGATAAATTTTCGTCGGTTTACAAGTTGCAGTGATGTCTGGATGTTGGGTAAGATGGAATTCTTTCACATTTACTACAGAAACATATTTTTGTTTACTTTGATATCAACCTATGCAGCTTCCTGTTTTTTGATATGTTTAATTTTCAATGTTTTTAAACTACTTTTGCGATGTCATGTGTTATATATGTAGCCATATATGTGTAAAGACTTGCATATACATATAATATTGATGTGAATAAAACAGTTTTGTTTGTTTACTTACGGAAACATATGTTTATATTTGTTAGTTTTTTTGTTGTAACAGTTTCTGTAGCCGAGCAAAATCTGAAAATTACAAATTTATAGTGATTTTTTTATGCGTGTTTGATAATTTTATTGTATAATTCTTAAATATCAGTTTTGAAACAGTAAAACAATTTAAGCAAATTTTTTATTAAATTTCAGGCAACTGTCCAATTCTTTTTAGGATCACAGTTCTGTATATGATAGATATTGGGTCTTTCAGTGTTGCAGTGCTTGTGTCTGTATGCAGCGGTGTGCATGTGGGAGATTCTGACATACGGCATAAAGCCGTTCCAAGGAGTGCGTAACAGCGCGGTGATCGATAAGATCGAAGCCGGGGAGAGATTGCCGCTGCCCCCCAGCTGTCCTCCACCAGCCCTGTATAACCTCATGTGTGCATGTTGGTCCTATGACTCCTCAACTCGACCATCGGCCAGCGAAGTCAAACTGCGCCTTGCGTAAGTAGAAATTTTTTTCAGCGTTAAAGGTTAAAGGCTACGGAGCGTCACCTGCCACAGTGTTATCTGCCACCCAAAACGGGTGAATGCACCTCGCCTTAACCCCAGCCAGATAGGCTGGTACTTGATTTGTCTATCCCGGAGGGATGGAAGGCTGAGTTGACCTTGGTGTTGGTTATAGACTTAGATGGTTTGCCTGTTCATAGATAGTCACCCATCCAAGTCTCATAGTACCAGTTGATAGCAACCTTACTGAGAGGTGAACGTATGGTGATTTATTGATCATGAGTCCGGCACCTTACCATTACGCCACGAGGCCACCTTGGTTGCGTTTTTTTGGCTTTCGGGAAAGATGCAGTGATTTGTTGTGGTCTTGACTTGGACCATTCCGGATTGGCTGCCAATTGGCTGCCAATCAGACAGCATGCTATCTATAAACTATCTGTACTGACACATAAAGCAGGACAACCATATTATCTGGCTGATTTTATACAACCGTATATACCGCTTAGAGCATTGCGATCTGCTAACTTCCATCTTCTTACTGTTCCTTCCTTTCCTAGATATTTTTTGCATCATGAGCTTTTTGTGTATTTTTGTATAATAACTGCAATTCTCTTTCTTTTCACATACGTTCATCCGACAGTCTTCCTACTTTTAAATCTCATCTTAAATCTCATTTTTTTACTTCTGCTTATTACGACTAGTCACCCACACACCAGCGCCTCAGGTTTGATTATTAATTTCTGGCGCTATCTAAATGTTTTTATTGATCGATATTAATTGATTGACTCAGAGTTGGCTGCTGTTGAGTATGGTACGTATTGACCATCTTCTGCAGGGAAATTTACGACGAAGAGCGCAGGCGAAAGGACTACGAACAGCGCAGCGAGATTCGAAAGATGAAAACAATGTCAACGCTTTGGGGCAAGTTTCAGAAGCACTCTGATATATAATTACCGTTAATTACAAGCAAAACTATTGATTTAAAACTTGATGTTGGGTGGATGGAAGGTCTCCGGATAGCATAGGTTTACTTTTGGGTTTTGTTGTTTTTGCATAATTTTCTTGATTAGCTCATTGATTATTTTATTCATATGCATGTTTTTATTTCATTGCAATTATCAGGATGCCACACACTGAGTGAGGTGAGTGTTCAACGTCTAATACGGTGATGGTTTTATTCAACGTTGTAGATTTGCCGGATGGAGCAAAACCACCTCCAAAGGTGAGCAAAGTTTACACTTTTGCTTATTGACATTTTGCTGGAGATAGCTGGCATCTTCTTCGGATGATTTCTGTGTTTTGCTTACTGTTTTGCAATAATTTCACTATCTATTGTTGCAACTACTTTTGTTTCAGATTAAACAGTTTGATACGTTGGGAATTTTATTAGTCCGCCCGAAAACGATAGTTTTCGGAAGGACTTCTGTTTTACGCATGATGTTTTTTTCTTTCCTCGCGAGATCTCCGAGATGCGCGGGCCGACCGGCGCGAAATTTTGCACGATGGTCAGTACTAGGCCGAATTTTATAATGCCGGTCGAAAATTTTGAGGGGCACACCCCAAAAAAATTTCGGGGGCGAAAAACATGCAAAATTTGGCCCGATTTCGGACGACTTCGAAGTTCGGCGGCGAATGTCTCTGAAACGGATGAAGATATTCAAAATCGGATAGTCATTCCGTGTATGGCGATTCCTCCTGCGTTAGGCGAAACAAGTACGGTGAAGTTTGGTCCAGTGACCTTGGAG
>Ga0209367_1009660_pt1 | contig 13030 bp, 9 predicted proteins | sample WorMetLIZISLAND2_FD_187412 | JGI IMG/M metagenome (GOLD analysis project Ga0209367, IMG submission 187412) | Marine gutless worms symbiont microbial communities from Max Planck institute for Marine Microbiology, Germany - Olavius geniculatus... ... | reverse complement strand
TATTTGCAGTTCTATTGCCGTTGAAAGTAATCTAGAGCTGAATAAAATCGAACAGTAGAATAACCACTACAACTGCTACCACAACTACTGCTACTCCTATTTCTACTTTGACCATAAGTAATGCCTACTTTACCATTACCATACTCTACCCCTACCATAACCTACATCACCCCTATTGTTACTGTAATCTTACGACTACACTACCACTATCTTGCCCCTATCCTTACTACTACTACTATGTATACCGTGATGGGAGTCACATTTTTGACAAACCACAATAATAATTTAAAATGACCCAACGTTGTCTGCTGGTGTCGTCATGGATACTATCAACTTCCGCTAAGTTTAACGACTCAAAAATCCGTCTGTTTTGTCTCCAAACTCTACTTTTCACCAGTATTTTATTTGTTTTACTGTGCATAAAGTAAATTTAAAATTGTTTTTATCTTGGAATACGAGCTACTTTTATGGATTTTCTATCAATTTATGTTCAAAGCGGATGGGTGTCCTATTTCGCTTTAAGCAACTCTCGAATTAGTAGATTTTGTTGTTAACTTCTAGAATGTCATACTAATCTAACGCCTGATAATTAATTATAGCAATGTTAGAAAATGTAGAAATGTTTTTGTTGCCAGATAATAACAATTTTTCGTATATTTAACACATGATTTTTGCGGGGGTGCGTATGTGCACTTTCGAATAATTGCGCACTGCCCATGCCAAAATAAACCGATCTCGAAAACACCCCATCTGATGCAAAGATCTTCGATATATCTCTTACGTAAGCTGAGTTCTAACCCATTATGTCCAAAATTTCATCGCCATGGCAACGAGGGTCACTTGGGGAAAAATTCGGTTGGCAGCGTTCCATGGTCCATCCCGAAAACCTCCCTATAGATGCAAAAATCTTACAGATATATCTTACACAGACCGATTTATAGTCAATTTTGTCCCAAAATTCGTTGCCATGGCAACAGGGGTTGCCAGGGGAAAAAATTAAATGGCACCATCGGATAGCCTGGGTCTGAAAATAGGGAGGTAAGTGCAAACAGCGTGCAATAATCTGTTAAGGGGGCCGAGTTATGGCCCATTTTGTTCCAAATTTCGTTGCCATGACAACAGGGGTCGAGCAGGGGTAAATATAAATGATGTTATATTGGCCAACCCCGAAAACCATACCCTAAAACCAATAATTACGACTCTATCTTATACATAGCCAGAGTTATGATGGTTTAAACCATAGTCTAATTTTCCCCATAGGCGCCATTGTAATTTTTCATATTTTTGTGAAAAAATAGGTTAAAATGTTGAATTTAAGTTTTATAACCCCCAAAAGACACTTCCTTGCGCGAAACCGCGTCATATGAGTCATCAGGCGTTAAAATCAGTTCAGTTGTTTTTCCGGTAGAGGACGGCAAGATAAAAAAGGGAAGGCACAAAAAGTCACGCAGACGTTATATTTCATCAATTTGTGGGAAAGACCCCCGTAAATGAATTTTCAGTAAATTTTGCACATCGGGAGATATGCCGAACGTAATCATTTGAGCAAATTTTGGTTTGAAAAAATTAAGGGGTTTGGGAAATACGAGGGGTTAAGTTTTGGGTTCTACCATTGAAATGGATGGTCACTCTTACAACAGTGCTGCGCTACCATGCAGCCTGTGATTACATAAACATGAATCCGCCAAATAAACTGCCAGTGAAAATGTAAACGAAAGAACATAAGCCAACCTTGCACTTCCAGCCATTCTTCGGTATCGTCGTCATCACCGGCTTAAGGCAGAATGTGTGATATCCTTTATCACAGGTGTCACACACCAGCATCTTGTTGTCATCACCCGGCTGCCTGCAATTTCCACAGCAGCATTCAGCAACAGTGAAAACAGTATAAAAACAGCAATATGAAATAAAGTGTAAAATATCAATCCAAGAATACAGTCAGTAAAATGCATTCAGTTCAGTTATGTTCCCATTATATCACCAAATTGCCCAAAGTGTTAAACAGAAAAAAAACCAGTAAACCACTATAAAAAAAGTTATGCATGAATTGCAACAGAATCGAAATAAAAATCACAAAAGGTTCAGCTCAGTTTAGAAGTGATGTTTTCAGAAGCAGTTGTTATGCCTTTTCCAGTTCTGTGTTCGTCATACTTCAACTAATCAAAGTGTACCATGAGCAACCCAGCCAGGCCTTCAAATGAATGAGTGAGTGAGCAATTTCTTAATGGCACATCAGCACAAAATAGGCCATTCAGTACCATACACGGTTAAAAGCAATTAAAAGTAGTTAATATATGTATTAAAAACAGAGTTAAAATACTTACTAAAATCAAGGCTATTAAGCTAATGTAAAAACAACATTATATGCAATTGTAAAAGTTAATCTTTAACAAAAGCGATGATGCTGCAAGATGCAACATTTTCAAAAACGTCCTTGAGTGTATCCACTCCAAAGTATCTCTGACATGCTGCACTGTAACGAGTGCAGTCTACCAAGATGTGCTTAACAGTGAGCGAAGAATGGCAAGCTTGACATACCGATTTATTCTCGCCCTTTAAGAGATTAAGAGTCTGTAAGTCTTGCATGAACCCACAAGAACTCAAAAACTGTATCAATGTAACAACTGTAATGATTATAAAATACCTGCGTGCAAAGTAAATTCATCAAAATTACAACCTTTATTTACTAATTTTGTTGACATTTTCACAACTGCTACTGCTTTCTTCGGAACAATAGATATGGAACTGATAAAGATGGTATGACCCCTCATTTCTGTTCATTGTAGCGAACAGAAATCATTCCAAAGAAAGCACCCAAAATGTCAACAAAATTTAGTAAATAAAAGATGTAATTTTGACAATTTCATATCACTGATTAGTTACTATATCAACCGAAATAAGTCAGCTAGCTCAAAGACACCTGCACGTCTGACAGATCTTGCACTCGGGACACTGCCAGCCAGCGCGGACGATGGGATTAACTTCGACTGCGGGGTCTAAGCAATTGCCGTGATAATGCTGGCCACAGCTTGTGCAGAACAGCTGGTCAGAGATGTTGCCGGGCAGATCACACACGACACAACAAGCTTCTTGGTTTGCTGTCAACATGCCGCATCAACCAACATGATACAATAATCTGGCACGACAACATCCTATAACGGCAAACTTAGTCGAAATAACTCATGTGAGTACCAGGATATGCAGAACAGGTGGTGGTGTTATCTCGTAAAACTCGCATAGTTTCAATACCCTGGGTTAGTAGCGTGGCATAGCGATAATGCATTTCATCTGATCAACAAAGTTACACTATGCCAAACCGGGTTAGTACTTGGATGGGTGACTGTATGGGCAGGTAAACCATCTCAGTATGTAACCAGCTGCCTAGATCAACTCAGCCTTCCATCCCTCCGGGGTAGGTAAATTGAGTACTGGCCTATCTGGCTGGGGTTAAGATGGGGCACATTCGCCTGTGTCGGGTGGCAGGTAACATTGTGTGATCCCATATGGCAGGTGACGCTCCGTAGCTCTGAGATGGGCTTCCCATAAAGAGCTATATCACCACCTTTGACCTTTTAACCTGTAACTTATCTGTGAAAAATTTATGAACCAAACATTGCACTTCTGTATCGTTGATGTTTTGTGCAGACATGTGCACTCAATTCATTTCCTGGCCAAAAAAATGTAAAAAAGCACCTAAACCAGTTTTATAGTTTCGTATCATTAGATAGTTCAAATACAAGCATATTTTGCTCATTAATATTATACACTAAACAACATCCTCAAAAACTGTCATGTAACATTTGTCATTTTTAATGATAACATCATCATCATCATTATTGTTACCAGCAAGCATATAGGGATTTAAGGAGTTTAATATTGTTATTTAGGTAAATTTTAGCCGCTGATTTTTGTCGTCAGATGTCAATAATTAGTACCAGTGCCAAGTGATGGCCAGGGGTGGAAAAACTTGTCTCTAAAATTATGTGCCAAGCAAGATGCAATGCTCTTACATAACTCACTCACTCTGCAAAGCAATAACATGAAGAAGCTTCAGCTCACCTATAGCAACAGCTTCATCTGTGTGATCCGGACACAGCAGAGACATTGTCTTTATGTCCTGCGACAGCAAACAGCACATTGCTATGGTTGCTGAAATATCCAATAATAAATTCTTATAGCTTACTAGCTACAGTTTCAACCAAGATCTCGGTTTTGAACCTTCCATGCTTATACTGTGTGGTAGCACATCTGACCTGTAGAAAGTACTTCTACAACAAAATTTTACCAAAGTTCACTTTTGAGAATCTTGGGCTTAACCTGAAATAACCGAAAAAATAGACAAAAATCTACAAAGGCACCAGTACCATAAAGTCATCAGCTTTTGCATTCATTATCTAGCACAACTGCAAAAAATGACTGTTGGACAATGCAAAAACCAAAAAAAAACAATTTCACCACAATTGGTAATCACTACCTTGCCAAACATGTTATTATATCATCAACAGCTCAGACAAATGTTCAAAACAAGTGCTCAAAAAATGCAAAGATGGCAAACCTGAAAACACCCACTTCCTGACGCACATGGGTAATGATATCGCTTTGAGCAGCGATTGAACCGACAACTGATTGTGGCACCATAGCACATGCAATAGCTGCATTTCTACAGTACAAACAGCACACAATTTCTGGCTTTTGATAACAAAAAATACACATAAAAGACATTCCAAAAAATAAAATACAACAAAAATTGCTCAATGAAATATTGTTCGGTTACTCACTGATGGAAACACAGATCACACACCACTTTTCTACATCCAGTACACACACATAAAAATGCATATACAGCACACCTAAATAATAATAATGACCCCTGGTACCCTTCCAGTTGACATTAACTTTTAATTTAACAGTTCGTCAAACCACTTTTCATACTCTGGCCTCAATGTTCTGGTCAATGCCCTCCCTGCCCATGGTATTTATAAAATTCTCAAATATGCAAATTCACCAATTCAATCAATAGAACTAACTTCCACACATAACTGTATGAGAACTTTGTAGTTCTTCACTTTCATAATTCTGATGCCCTTAAGTGATGATTCTATCTTCCTTAACAGAACTAGAAAAGTATGTCGGCACTGCATTATGCAGTCATCCACCTTTAGCTGTGAAACCTTACCTGTTACCTTTTTAACTAAAAAATGGCAAATTGATTATTGTGGCCCCGGGAAAAGTTCCTATAAAACTTTTTTTGTTTTACAGTTAAGACTTACAGTTAGGGGCCTAAAGAAGATGGAAACAGACATAAGGATGGACAAAAGCCAGCCCATAATAAGGCCTATTGAAATAGCTGCATAATAGTGCATATAGCAGTAAGCAGACCTGAGAGAGGCCGGCAAACACAGCCTTGTCAACAAAACGAAGGCTGTAGTCATCCGTCTGTATCACTCCTTCAGACCAGGCAGCACAGCAGTGATGAGCCCAGACCTGTCCTACAATCCACAATACATCAGCAGTTTTCACGCAGTCTCGATAGCCAGTAATCACCAGCAAATATTATTTCACTTATTTCTAAAACGTTGACGGCAAACGTTTGCCAAAACGCATATTCAAAACTTCTGAGAAAATACATCTCAGCAACACTAAGCACAATTTTCAAGAGATCACAAAGACAGTTGGCCATATTTTCAAACAAAGCACTGTTCTTTCAGTCTGAATAAAATGTAGAAATAACTAGCACAATTTTTCACATGCGTTTATTCATGCTTAACCTTCATATAGTATCATTATGCACAAGTAAAACAGCGTGAAGGCATCGAAGTGCAAGCACACAGTGCAGTGGACAGACAACGCATACCATTCTTTTCAAACAGCTGGCTGACTTCCACATCATCCGGGTATCCAACCAGACTCAGTTCATCCACGGTTGGCAAAGGACGGCCGTCAAAGTCTAAAGCTGGCTGTGAATTTGCCCTTTGTGGCAAAGCCGGCTTGGTCTTCTCACTGCTCAAACTGCATAATTGAAATAAACCAAAGTCATCAAAGCACAACAGACTGTGCAACAATACTAAGACACAGCTAAAACGTAGGCCAAAAAGCAAGTGGCCACACTTTTTATGACCTGTCCCGTATTCAAAATTCTGACTGATGCTATCAAATGTTTTAGAAATATAAAAATTTTTTAATCAAAAACTTGAAGTAAATGACAGCAATGCTGTAACAGTGCATGCTTGCAAAACATCTCTGAAAGCATGTAGCAGTTACACAGAAAGAAAAAGTAACAAAAATACTTTAGATTGTAACCAATCTAATGTATACTCCGTGCACACTAAATGCCCATACTACTACAACAACTACTACTATTACTACAGTATTGCTATTGCTAGAACTGCAACTAAAGATCCGAGACATATCTTTTACAGAAGCTGAGTTATAGCCCATTTTGTCTCAAATTTTGTTGCCATGGCAATGAGGGTCAGTTGGGCATAAATGTAAAAGGCACTATGAAATTGGCGGACCCCGACAACCTCACCCTAGAACCAAACCTGAAGTCGATCAGATGATTGGCTGCTGAGATATAGCCATTTGAATTCCTTCCAGGAAGGCTCTTCCAGGAACGAAGGTCGGTAGTCGGTGGGTCCTCAATATCACACTAATCTCATACACTCCTCTTCGCTACGTTAGGAACGTAGCGTGCGCAGAGTGGAAATGACGTAAAACCAATGCTGTTAATCTACAGACTATAATAAAACAATGGTAAAAAAAATCAAAAGATAAGCATGCAGGTGGGTATCTTTAATAAAACAAACGATTTTAATTAAAGTCTCTCAATGGTCTGTAGAAAAAGAGTACTAAACAAACTGTAACTAGCAATAGCATACCTTGACTGCTGTCTGAGAGGGCCACGTGTTCGGCGCCAAGTCAAACTCTGCTGACCACGCCTTCCTGTCATCTCCTCGGTTTCTGACAATGCCCGTTTAGCACCGACGCGACTTAACTGACGTTTAAATGGGTTAAATCCCGGTGTAGGCTCGTAGCATGTCAGATCTCCCTGGCCCAGCAAACTCTTCTCACCGCGCCAGCAAAATGCACACACCTTGTCCATAATGCCACTACAACGACAATCATAATCACACAGTTGCAGGCAAGACAAAGACATTGATAGCATGGAGATCAAACAGCATAAGAACTACAATGACAAGCTGTACTTAATTACCACAACAAAAACAACATTCACCCAGAAAGAAAGAAAAAAAAAACATGTAAACATCAAAAAAACGCACAAACAGATAACTAATTTTAGCATGCAAATATGTTGTCCAGAAATAACATTATGTAGCCATCTAGCTAAACACACGTACTTGCCCTACTGGTACAACCATAATACTGACCATGACCTTAGATGTGCTGAGCAAACAACAGGGCACACCAGAGCTGCGTTTTTCATCAGCTAACAGGGCGGGGCTGTTCACTGCTGACGTCATGTTCATTTACATATCTATGCCAAATGATACAAAATGAACGTGGTCTAATGCATACAGAAAATTGAATATTTTAATCCAGTTCAAAATTACAGATGATAAAAACCACTGAACTAAATATTATATATAATTAGTATATAATATTTAAACCTAGTTCAATGATAAAAACCAAAGCAACAACAAACATGCACACCACAAAGTCACGAGAGTACCGTAGAACGACTACGACCACAGTTTTATCTCGGTAGGCAGGGAGATCGAGTTAGTGGTTGACTTAGTTGAATAATGAGCGAATAAGGCAAATAAGGCAATAGGGGCGGAGTCTGGTAGAACAGACACACCCCATTAGCTGATAAAAAAAACACAGCTCAGTACTCCTGCCTTGAGAATGTTTAGATTAATTTTAGTTTTTTCTATGCCTTCCTGTTTTTCAGCCAGTAGCAATTAAAAGGAACAAACAGACAGACAAACAGAGAGGCAAGATTTGTAATGCAGACTATTAAGATGGCTGCATAATAAATGTAGAGATATATGACAGTAGTAACAAATACTAATTAATAAAAAATCCCTAAACTGTAATGTAACGCTGTAATTAATACTAGTGCAAGTGTATAGCACATACCCAAAAATCTTAAAAACAATGCGACTTTTTAAATTTTTAGTTACATTTCGAATATGCCACATGCTTCACATACTGGTTTGGTCGATATCAATCAACATGCTAAAAGAATCTGGCACCTCGACATCATAACTTTAAAACACTTAATCAACAACTAAAAATACGAAGTAACTCAACGACTAAGTCGAATACTTTACCTTTCTGTGTGATAAGAATATGCATCGGCTTCCATCAATGACATCGGTGGTCTGCATTACAACACGTACGTGCAAAACATGCACCACAAAAAGCATGCAATCCCAAGACAGACCGAGCCAGTTCTATCCAAATACTACTGCATGTAATGACTGCTTAAGATACAGCTAAGAACAACAACAGATGCACAAACAGAAAAACGAAGTTCAACATAGTACGACTTTCACTATTTGACAGCTGTTTAACCAGCTAAATTTTTTCTCGTGTCATGTTCAGTTTCAAGAGTGTACTTCTAAGGCCCATGTCAGACATGTGACAAAGTTGTGTAATTTTGTCGCGCAACTTTGTTGAGCGACAAAATTGCCCATCTGACATGGCAAAGTTGCGCAACTTTTGACGCATCACGCGATAAATATGGCGAATAGAAATCATCTCTATTCCTTGGCGATTTATCGCCGAATCTTTGAGCTGTGATTGGCCAGTTTGTTATTTACATGTTATTCTCGCGTTGCTTATCATCTGACTCGTAAGTACTGCAATTCAATTATGACACTAGTAGGAATTTTGGTATCAAAAGTCACCGAAAAAAACATCTGTTGTCCAATACATTCATTCAATTGAGTCGTGCAGTAACCATTTAGCACAAGAAGCTGTAATTACATTCGAGTAGAGGGTTTGAGGCTGTAGCAGATGACTAGCCATTTTTAGCTGCAAGCTGAGCAAGTTTATGCCAGAAAATTCCAGAGTTAAACTTCCTGGTTGTTGTCTGTAATGCTGGAAGAAATGTTTGTTTGGCGATTGTTTGCTGATAGAAATTCGACAGTTGCCTAGGCAAATTTGTCGCATGATAAAATTGTGCGATAAAGTGAGGCAATTTTGTCACGTGTCTGACGTGGGCCTAAGAATTGCTGAAGCAGGCCAATTCACTGAATGAATGACTGTTTCTGAATCTCAAGCATCAGCATCAAATTAATAAGTAACAGCTGCTATAATATCAATAACAAGCACAGAATGCAGTGCTTAATGCTGCTCAAAAGCTGCCCACCTTGAGGAGCTGGCATCATCAGCAAAGGAATCATCATCAGCGCCAGGTAAAGATGTCCGACTGCCAGTATCACCTGTCAGCAGAGCAAGACACAAATCACTAAACACTAAAACATCACTCACCCAAGTGACAACGGCAACTGGTAATTGCTGAAATTTTACGGTGATTTATTGCTTGCATCATGCAGAGACTGGCGACGTAACAATAATCCTTACATTAACAGGTATGCTAAACAACTGCAATTAGACACGAGCTTGAATTATATGATCCAGCCCAGGCCAGAACATTTTGACTGAGTCAGTTTCACAGGTCTACTGGCCTGGCGCCGCCGTTTGGGCGCTCACCCTTTGGGCACTGGGACGTTTGGGCACTGAGGACGTTTGGGCGCCGCAGTTTAGATCAGCTTTCCCTAGGTAGTGCAAAAACGAACAGTGGGTGAAGTGGGAAACTAAACGGTCATTTGATGGCAAGTTTTGTCAGGAATATTCATACCAAAAATTATCAAGATCTGGTAGCAGATTTTCATGTGACAATCGAAAATGTCAGTGATGTTTTTTTTGGGAAACAGTGGAGTGAGTGTACTTTTATCTGGCATTCTGCAAGTCAAAATCTGTCAACCAAAAAAGACTGTCGGAAGTACTAAAAGTTGCATAAGCACTTCGGAATTCTTCTTCTTGTTTGCTTTCAAGCTGCACTGCAAAAATACTGCTTTTGATATATGGTAACAAAATAAGAGATTACTAAACACTGTTGACAAAGATATTCTTCCGATACAGAATTTATTAAACCAAACTACAGAGTACAGAAGAAATGTTCAAAGCAATTAACAGACTTTTAAAATTTAAAATCTATGCACTCTCAGTAACAATTATTTTAAAACTACAGTAGAACATTCAAAAAGTGCTTTACAACCGTACATAGTATACCCGGTAATTATTTTAATATTAACTGAATGAATACAAAATATCATATTCTTACAGCGGAATGCATACCACTGTCTGGTGCAATACTAGTCTCATAACAAGGATCCTGTTTGCCAGGCAACAGCAAGGATGGACCACTATGCAATGGATCAGTGACTGCCACCTCACCAGGTGTTAGTTCAAGTGACACATCAGGCACTTGGGATGCTGATGCAGAAGACGCATCTTTCAGAGATTTTTTGCTCTTTGATCTGCGTCTAAAAAACACATTCACACAAAATGCAGGTCAGAAAAACTACAGCTTACGGAGTCAAGTCACTGCTCATATTTTAGCTATATTATTTTGTTCTCCATGCATAAATGTTGTCAAATTTAGTTGAATTAAATGCTCATTAACTGACATGAAAGAACTACTAAGTTTTCTAGCACTATGCCTGCAGTTGTATAATAAGCTGATAACTCCACGGGTGCACTCAAGCATGACCAAATAAATTACTGCATAAGTTTGACCATCAGTGACTGTAATGAATGTAACATAAGTGATAAGTGTGCTAAACCACAGTCTGAAGTGTATTAGTTCATTTAAGGCTAGTATGCAGTGCACAGAATTCTGTCCCAAATCAGATACAGAATACATACGGAAGCAGTTTCCTGTCGCTTTGCTCCATTTCTTCCCGCCTACACCTGGCAGAGACACGACGTGAAACATCCGTGCTGCCGGCTACTTCAGTCAAAGGAGATGTTTCAGCAGACAGTGCAGCTGAAGGCCGAACATCAGCGTTTTCTGTAGTTGTGCTCGACGTCGATGACGAACAAACATCGTCCATATTAGGCCCAGTATCATCAGCTCCACCAGGACCACCACAAAGCAACGTTGGTTTCTGATCTTGAAATTCACAATCTCCACTGCCGACAGTCTGCTGTTGTTGATCCATGTTCAGAAATTAGCGAAGAAAGATTTTCTTAGCAGTTGGTTGGAGTTTCAACCATCATACACCACAGCATGCTAGACAGACACCAAGCACAACAATATCACCACATGCAAAACTTGAGTATTGTCTAGTATCACCATCATCTTCAGCAGTGTACAGCAGTCTCTATTCTACTTGACACAGTGCACACTTTTTTAAAATGTTTATGCATCATTGCGCTTTACATTCACATTCACCAGGGAGTGAGAATTTCACGTGTAATTTAGTACGATTTTACGCTTAATATTAAAATTACAGTTTTCGCCTCCAGTTACAGTTACCGTTAGGCTTAGGGTTTGGGTTTAGGTTAAGGTTAGGGATTGGGTTAGGGTTAGCAATTTTCTAAGATTTATGTGACAAAAATGCACACCATAAATTAGTGTACAATATGGACAGACGAATCATTACGCAACATTCACATTCACTAGGGGGCGACAATTTCACGTGTAATATAGTACGATTTTGTGCTTAATATTAAAATTACGGCTTTCGCTTACAAAGATAAAAGTTAGGGTTAGGGTTTAGGGTTAGGGTTAGCATTTTTGAAAGATTGATGTGACTATAATGCACACCATAAATTAGTGTACAATATAGGTAATAAGTTCGACAGTGGTGCATGTGCCTAAAAAAATTGAAAACAGCTGCCCGGGGATGAGTGAAGTTTACTGGGCGCCATAGGAATACACCTAACCTAGCCTAGTTATAAGCTGCATTCATATCTGAAATCTGAGTCGTGTATAACTAGGCTACACCTAACCCTAACCCCAAACCTATTGGTAGTTATACAGTATATATGTGAAATAATGGGCGCAATGTATTCCTATGGTGCCCAGTAAACTACACATTGCCCGCTGCCCGTGAGTGACGGTCTACTTAGACCTGAGGAGCTAGTTGGTCGACTGGCGATCCGTGAAGCTACGGCCGAGGTCGTCAGTCGCGGTTTTCGCCATAGCGAAAGCCGCCGTGTCCCGCGGCGCCTTTCGCTAGACCGAAGACAGGACACTATCGAAGGTTTACCTTTAAAACCTAATTACATGACCATTGCACAACTACCAAAATAAATAATATATTACATTTGCTATAAATGTTCAAACGTAGAACACAATAATTGTTGTCACATCTTTGCAACATATTCTCCCAAACATTTTACAACAAATTACTATCAACAACGCTAAAAATTCGCCATCTTGTGGCGCATCACCATCATGCACGTAAGCAGAAGAAGTAGCCCACGCCGAATCAAAAAAACGATTATCTGTTATAATGTGACAAAGCGTAATATACCGACAAACAAAAAATACAAGATATAAAATTTATGCAGTTTCGGGCTAAGTCATGTAGTAGTTTGTAGACAATCTCGCAAAATCCTGCACGCGGATGAACACGCCGGCAATCAGAGATATGAATATGCATATGTGTTTCTGCCTGCAGCAAGTGGCCTAGTTGATGCGGCTGTAGCCTGCAGAGCGGTCAGCTGCTGCTGATGCTGCTGAGTGCAGAGTGCTGAATGCCGGTCGGCGTGTCAATCAGCTGTCAGTATACTGACTGCCAAAGCCTATATAGAGCAAGTTTTACTGTATAGGCTTTGCTGACCATAGATATATACACCTTTTTGCCCGGTCAATGAAGGTTCTGTGTCCAGGCCCGAATCGTCAGATTCGATTCAACCAGCGCTTTCAACTTTCAGCGTAGCCTCTCTGTCGGACTACGACCACACCGTGGTTTTCAATATTTCAATTTCAATTCCTTCTCCTTCCGCTTCCCCTTTCCTTTACTACCCTTTCCCTTCCCTTCCCTTC